>Ga0209503_10000321_pt1 | contig 31854 bp, 21 predicted proteins | sample SouAtlMetagenome_2_FD_187448 | JGI IMG/M metagenome (GOLD analysis project Ga0209503, IMG submission 187448) | Marine eukaryotic phytoplankton communities from Atlantic Ocean - South Atlantic ANT15 Metagenome (SPAdes) (version 2) | ecosystem: Environmental > Aquatic > Marine > Oceanic | place... | reverse complement strand
CGGCGAGGGAGGCGGCGGCGCCGGCTTGGGCGGCGAGGGCGGCGGCGGTGAGGGCGCCGGCAGGTCCGGCGGCGGCGGCGGCAAGGGCGGCGGGTCCGACGGCGGCGGCGGGCTGGGCAGCGGCGGCGAGGGGTCGGGCATGTCGGGCGGCGGCGGCGGCTCGGGCGGCGGCACCTCGGGCGGCGGCGGCGGCAGCGGTTGCGGCGCGTCGGGCGGCGGCGGCGAGGGGGCCGGCTCGTCGGGCGGAGGCGGCGAGGGGGCCGGCTCCTCGGGTGGTGGCGGCGACGGCGTGGGCGGCGGCGGCGAGGGCGGCGGCGGCGCGGGCGGCGGCCCGGAAGGCGGCGGCTGGCCGGGGCACACGTCGACCACGTTCGAGTGGCCCGCAAACAAAAAGTTGCGCCCGCCGTTGTTGGGCTTGTGCGTGATGTACGCGACGTCGATGCTCTGCCCTTGCTCGATGATGAAGTTGATCGAGCGCACCTTCTGCATCGTGTCGAGCACGAACGGGTCGCTCGGGTTGTCGGAGCCCTTGCCTTGGCTGTTCTCGCAAAAGGCCGCGCGGTTGCGCACGACGCAGTCGGTGCCGGCCTCCGCGAGGCAAACGTCGCCCGTGGTGCGCCCGACGGGCTCGCCTGCGGAGGTGTAGGCCCACCGCTCGGTGCTGCCCAGTTGCTGGGGCCGCTGGCTGTGGCCCGGGTTGCCGAACATGAACGTGTAAAACCCGGTGACCATCACGCACTCGCCGCTGCGACCGTTGCCATTCTGGTTGTCGAAGTCGTACAGCGAGAACTGGTACCACGCCATGTTGAGCGGCTTGTACCCCTGGGTGCTCTGCATCCAAAAGCTGTACCGCAACCAGGTGATGACGGGTGCCCCGTTCCTCCCGTCGACGTGTTGCCCATCGTCGCCGGTGAACCCGCCGTAACTGTTGTCGTGGCTCGCCCGCTGGCCGATCTGGAACATCTCGCCGTTTCGCGCGTTGCGCTCCGGCCGGTTGTTCCACACGGGCGCCACGTCGCACGGGTTGGTCGCGGTGCTGCCCACGCCGGCGCACGTCGTTTCGGGATCAACGCCCGTGATGCCCGTGAAGTAGGTTGAAAACTGGTCCCGCGGCTCCATCCGGACCCCGTAGACCCACAGGTCCACCTGCTCGGGCGGGGTCGTGGTCTGGTCCACGTTTATCACGACGTTGTCGAGCTTGATGCCCTCGTAGCAGGCGTCGTCCATGTCGCCCAGGATGGCCGGGTCGCCGCCCTTGACCTGACCGACCTGCTCCGACGGCCACCGGGGCATGGGGAAGCCCGAGTACGCGTTGCCCGTCGAGGTGTCGATATGGGCCGAGCCCGCCGGGAAGTAGCACGCCTCCTCCCACACGGCGCCGTCGTTGGACGTCGCCGTCGTGGTGGTGCAGAGGTTGTCGTCGCAGATGTTGGTCGTGCCGCCCGGCGTGCACGCGGGCACCTCGACGCGCTTGGGCATGTTGGGCGTCGTGGCCCAGTAGCACCCCTCGCCGTCCTGCCACTCATCCGCCGCGCCAAACCACGGGTGGCCCCTGAAGATGGTGCAGTCGAGCAGCTTCCACACGTACTCGCCCTGGTTGGTGTTGTCGCGGCCAGCGCACGGGCCCTGGTTCATCTTGTCGCCGCCGCACTTGTCGCACGCCGTCGACGGGTCGGTGGACTCGCCGTACCGATTGTAGCCGAGACCGGCGAGGTTGTTGTGCCCGACGGTGATGCTCTCAAAGGAGAGCTGCAGGTTGTTCTCCTTGCGCTCGGCGCACACCGCCGTGAAGCCGTCCATGAGTGACTGGTCGTCGGTGTGCGAGCACAGGACCGCACCGGCGGCTGGGTTGTCGTTATTGAAGAGGCAGACGCGGTTGTTCATCGTCACGGTGTCAAACCCCAGGTTGGTCAGCCGCCGGCCCGCCAGATCCTCGGCCTCCTCGAGCTCCTGCAGCTTGAGGTCGGCGAGGCACTGCCGCAGGCCGGCCACGTCCTTTCCGTAGTAGGCGCTGCTGTTGGCGTACAGCTCCCTGCGCGACTCAATCAGGTCGAGAAGGAGCTCGCGCGCGTTTTGCGTGTGCAGGGTGGCCTGGCGCGTGCGCTTGGCCTCCGCCTCGTCGTCGTGGACGAGCTTTTTCATCTGCTCAATCTCGTCCCCGGTCAAGCGGCGCTGGTACGTCGTTGTCCCCGGCGTCCACGCCTTCTCGACCTTGTCGGGGCCGGACTGCGGGTAGAATACCACCTTTTGCGCAAGCGTAAGTGGCGCCGAGAGCGCGAGCGCCACAAAGAGCGCCCGTGGTCTCCATCGTGCGCTGGGCGGCGCCATGCACGCAACGCGCACACCACACACACGCACGCGCGCGCCTTGCGCCCCTTTTGCTTACTAGTATGGGCTGGAGGGTTATGGTTGAGGACACGCTAAGAATGTACACCCGCTTGCACATGCTTCCCCCCGCCCAACGGTTGTCCATCGCGTGGTGCAGTCATGGCCATCGCGCTGTATGCGCACCTCGTGCACGAGTTTGGCAACAAGCCCAGGGCGTACGGAAACAAGGAGGGCTGCGGCTCCAGGAATTGCTTCACGGCGAACGTGAAGGTTGACGGCCCGACATACTGGCAATCTGAGCTCCGTACCATCCTGTCCTCGGCACAACCGGCGCCTTGCGGACTTCCGAACACCGTCGGCCTCCGCGTTCCAAAGGCGTCCAACCATAGCCAATTCAACTCGTACCAGACGACGCAGCATCGCGACGAGTTGGGGCTCACGCTGCGCGCTGCCGCGCTGGACATCGCTCCGCCCGTGTGCACCGAGTTTCCCGTTGACGTGGTCTCGGACGTGACGGGCGCGGTCGTTGAACACGGATACGGGTACATTTTTGAGGACGGCTGGCTGGAGTTTGGGCGGCTGCTGGACACGCTGGCGCGCGTGCACACCAACGCCGACGATCGGAAGCGTGCGGGAAAAGTGATCGGGGAGCGCGTTGCGCAGCTGCTCTGGAACGTCTCCCGCAAAGCCGGCTACGTGATGCTCGACGTCAAGAACATCAACATGGTGGGTAGGCGCGTGCCCGATGCCGCGCTCGACTACGAGGTGCGCATGATCGATTTTAGCCCCGAGTACGTGGCGAGGGTCAACCTGTACGCGAACACGACGTCGAGTGCGTGCGTTTTTTTTGTCAACGCGCTGCTCTTTCTGAATCAGGTGATGGGCAAGTACGCAACCCACATGTCCCTGTTCTGCAACTTGGCAGTGATGATGGAGCGCACATGGCACAACCTGGAGCTCCGAAACGGAAGCTTTTGCGCCTTGCTCGATGCGGACACGGAACGCGTGTACAAGGAACTGCCGTCATGGATGAGCCTGATGCGTGTGCCGGCGGGGCGCTTCCACGCTGCGCTCCGACTCACCTTTTACCGCGTGTTGCGACAGTACGGCGACGCATACTTGATGCAGGACGCCGACAGGCCTCGCACCGCCAGATTCGTCACGCGGTACGTCCGTCTGGTCGCGTACGAGTACGCCGTGTGGAAACGCTAACCCTGCGGCTGGTCGCGCACACGGCGCAACTCTGACGCACGCCGCAGCCATGCCGTGCCCCATCGGCTTCAACGCGAGCGACCCGGCCTCCTTCCCCACGCCGCCCATCGTCGAGCTGCCGTACACGCTGCCGCTGCCGCGCGCGACGTTCGACCCCGACGCGGTGCTCAACTTTGTGCACTTGCCCAAGACGGGCGGCTCGAGCCTCGAGCGGTGCCTGCAAGTGTGGTGCGCGCGCAACGAGCTGCGCTGCTTCCAGACGTACTACCACGCGCGCCCGGCCGGCACGTGGCTCGGCAAGCACACGTTTGTGCGCAACGACATCGGCAAGCTGCGCGCGCTCACGCAGGCCGAGCGCGACGAGATCCGCGTCGTCTACGGCCACCAGGAGTCGGGCGTGCAGGAGCTCTTCGCGCGCCCCGTGCACAGCGTGGCGGTGCTGCGCGAGCCCGAGGAGCGGTGGCTCTCGGAGGTGGCCTTCATCACGCGCAACACCGCGGTGAACGCCGTGCCGCCCGAGTGCCTGCCGCGCGACGAGATGGCCACGTATCTGTGCCACGGCTCCGACTTTCGCAAGGGCGAGATCGTGCCGCCCAACGAGCTGCGCACCGACGCGTACTATGCGCAGCGGCGCGCGCCCACGGTGGCGCAGCTCTACGAGTGCCTGCGCCGCTACGCGCTGCTGCTGGCCATCGAGACCGACGTCCACTTTGACGCGGTGGGCAAGCTCCTCGAGCGGCGCTTCCCGTACGCGACCGCCAAGTTTGTGTGCAACGAGCGCAAAAACGTGAGCCCGCGCGCGCAAAAGGCGCAGCTGCGCGCCAACCGCAGCAGCGAGGCCTTTGCCGACGCCATGGCGCGCATGAACGCGGTGGACCTGGCCTTGTGGCGTCACGTGCGCGATCATGGCGCCTAGAGTTAAAAAAAACAGCCCACTTGTGTCGTTGCGCGGAGAGGCGGTAGCGAGCGCCAGCACGTAGCCGTCGTCGTCTCGTGTGCCAGGCCTGCCAGACCTGCCACCCCCCGATCCGCGTGTCATGGCGACCCGGAGGACGCCATTGGACCACACGTTGGGCAGGCTGGTGCCCAACATTCAGGTGGCCAAGACTGTGGCAAAGGTGAGCGATTCCGAACAGGCGCAAAACCTGATCGCCGTGCACATGGACGCGCTCATCAACGCCGTGCGGGTGCCGCAGCAAGCGCCGTATTCGGCCGGCGACGATCTAGCTTTGTCCACATGGGAAGGGTGGTTCTGCGCGGATCTGACCCCTGGCGTCCAAAGCCCCGTCGGCGCCTCCTGTCAAGAAAACGGCTTCCTCTTCACGGGACGCTCGTACATCAACGAGCAGCTGTCGGGCTACGCCGTCTGCGGCGTGGCCGCCGTCGGCGATCGCGTCGGCGTGCTGCACGCCTCGCGCGACCACGAGTGGTTCACGCTCCTCTTGCGGATGACCGAGCAAGAGTTTCAGCAAGTGGTCTCGGAGCACGGCTTCGCCAACGCCGATAGGCAGAGGCAGGACATGGCGTGGTACATTGAGCTCAAGGAGGAGGCCGCGCACGTCCTCCTCGACAGCCTGGCGCTCGTGCCCAAGAAGGCGCACCAGGCGCACCACCCTGAGGCGCTCTCGGTGCTGTGCCACGCGGCCCACGAAGACTGGCTGTCCAACGGATCCGGTGGCGACAGCACCGACTTGACGGGCCTGGTGACGGACGAGCAGCCGCCGCGCCTCAGGACGAGCACCAGCCGGCTGCGCCTGGTGGTCTTCGCGCCGTACCCGGAGGAGCTCGAGGCCTGCTTCGACGCCATGGGTCGCCCGGAGACCTTTGATGCGCGCAACGACGAGAGCGGCGACGACTCCGACGGGGAACTCCGACCCCGTAGCGCGGTGACGCTCGCGCAGCGGGTGATCGAGAAGGACGTGTGGGGCCCGACGCACGGCACCACGCTGACGTACGAGGGCATCCAGATCTTCCAAACGGGGCGCTCTCGCGCGACCACGTACGGGGTCGACGACGCGCTAGTCAAGGACGTGCCGAGGTTCAACGAGCTCATGCACTCGAGCAAGCGTGGCCGCCTCCTGCGCTTCACGCGCCCCAACGGCCAGACGTGCGCGTACCCGCAGCCGCTCGTCAAGCGCGCGAACATGTCCGCGCCCAACGGGGCGGCCGCGGCGTCGACCAAGCCCAAGCCCAAGACGGCGACGGCGGCGGTCAAGCCCAAGCCCAAGACGACGGCGGCGGCGGCCAAGCCCAAGACCGCGAGCGTCAAGGCGGGTGCGGCCAAGCCGGCCAAAGCGGGCGCGGCCAAGCCGGCCAAGGCGGGCGCGACCAAGCCGGCCCTGGCCGGTAAGGCGGCCAAGGCGGACGCCAAGGGTGCGACGAAGACCATCGCCAAGACGCCCAAGGCGAAGGCGGCACCAAAGCCCGTGGCGGAGTGCGCGCACCACACCGAACTCGAGGCCGCAAACACCGAGACAGCCGAAGAGGAGACGCCCGCTTCCGAGAAGGCGCCCGCCGCAAGCGGGAGCGCCATCGAGCCGTCGGACGTCGACGAGGAGGACAGCGACGCAGAGGCGGATCGGGAGGCCAAGGCGAGGGCCAAGGCGGCGGCGGCCAAGGCGGCGGCCAGGTCGGCCGCGGCCAAGAAGGCCGCTGCGACCAAGGCGGCCAAGCGGGCCGCCGCCGGCGGCGGCGAAGGCAAGGCGTCCGAGAAGAAGAAGGATGGGAAGGCTGGCGGCGGCGCGCGCGCGCGCAAGCGCCAGAAGACGTCGAGCGACTCCGACGACGACGGCACCGGCGACGATTCCGACGACTACGTGGAGCCGGACACCGACGAGTCCGAGGAGGCGTCGGCGTCCGGCTCGGAGTTTGACTGCGAGTCCGGAGACGATGACGACGACGACGACGACGACGAGAGCGAGAGCGGCGGCGACAGGCCGCCGAGGCGGCCGCTGGTACCGGCCAACGCGCCGGTGCCCACCGAGTTGGTGCCGGCGCCAGCGGTCCCCACAGTCCCGGCAATCGAGGTGTCGCACCTGCAGGCCATGACGCAGCCGGTGTCCGAGCGCCTGGCGCGTCGCATCGAAGAGCGAAGCCGCCCGTGGGCGAGCAGCGCAGGCACCACCACCACGACCGCGGAGGAGGCGTGGTGGGACCGCCTCGAGGGCAACCACGCGCGGCTCAGGGACGCGACGACTCCCACGGACGTGCTGACGGCTGCGCTCTCGCTGCTCGACGCGGCTCTGGAGAAGGAGGAAGCCATGTCCAACGACGCGACGCTCCCGCTGTCAACCAGCCAGGTCGGCGACGTGCGGGCCACGATCCGGAAGGCGCGCAACCTGGGCCATGCGACGCTCGGCGGGCTGGAGCAGGCGATCCAGATCAACGAGTCGCTCCAGCGCTCGAACGCGCAGATCCGGGCACAGCTGTCCACGATACTCGAGAACGTCACGGGCGTCATGGAGACGATACCGCCGGCGGCGCGCGCGCTGCAGGCATCGGCGGAGGAGCCGGCGGAGGCGCCGGCGGAAGCGCCAGTGGAGGAGATGCGCGCGGAGGACTGACGCGGCATAACCACTCCAGGCACGGGGTGGTAGTAGAGCACGGTCGGTCGGCGCGTGGTGTGTGTGTGTGTGCACGTGCGCGCCCGCAGTGCATGCGCGAGCGGTAGCGGACATGGAGGACCCAGGTAGCTCGGTGACGCTCATTTTTTATAGAATCAACGACAAGTGGTGGACCGAACCGGCGCTCAACGTGATCTCGGCAGCGGCGCAGATGTCGTCGCTCACGCACTGCGAGATCGCAATTGGCGAAGAACCGGGACAAAACGGCACCATGAAGCACGTTGCGCGGATATTTAATGACAAGGAAGGAGTGGAACTCGTGGAGCGCACGGGGCGCAACCCGCAAAACATCTACCTGCAGCTGGGCTGCTCGAAGCACGCCGAGCAGAAGATGCTGCACTACGTGCGCACCCAGTGCGTCGGCAAGCCCTTCTCCAACCTGGCAATGTTCCGCAGCCTGCTGTGGCCGCGGCAGACGGACGAGGTGCCCACCTCCTTCTTCTGCGCCGAGCTCGTCGCGGCCATCCTGCGGCAGGGCGGCCTGATGGACTCGGGCTCCAACCCGGGCGCGGCCACGCCAGAGATGCTGCACCGCATCTACGCGCCACGGGCCGCCGTGGCGGGCAACCCGTGCGTGCTGCGCGACGTGCAGGCGTCGTCGATGCACTTTCACAACACGGTGGGCAACCACCCGCACTATGGTGGCCTGAGCGACCGCGCCGCCGAGCACGAGCGGCTGCTGCACCAGCGCGCCGTGGCCACGCACGCGACGGCAAGCACGCCCGTGCCCGCGATGATGCGCGCGCCGCAGCACCAGCAGATGAGCGGGCGCGGCCGCCAGCCGTCGCCGCACCGCGCGCACTTTAGGGACGTGAGCCGGAACCAGTACGCGTCGAGCTGCACCGCGCGGGCGCCGGCGTCGCAGACGGGGATCCAGTTGACGCTGAACAGTCTAGATTTTTCCAAGTCGCGGAGGTAACACGTGTTTTTTAAGTTACGACTCGTCCGCTAAACATTGCCCCGCCCCGCCCATAACGCCAATAGTGTGGCGTCCTCGTAGAGCACGGCGCTTGGCGGCGCTGGCGCCGGCCGGCCGACCGGCGCCAGCGCCAAGGAGGGGCATGTGCGGGCCCTGCCAACCCCGCCAGTGTCACACCTCCCGGCATCTAAGAAACAGCGAGCTTGAGCGGCTAACCCTTCAAGAAGGTACCCAGAGCGGCCGTTGCCCGCCAACACTGCCAAGCACGTCAATGCCGCCAAATGCGCCAAATGCGCCCACGACACCACCGCTGCATTCGCAAAGGCGCGCCGCGTCGAGCATGGCCAGCTCGTCCGCGTTTCCTGCGCGCGCGACGCCGCGCAAGCACATCCTGGATATCGCGCACTCGGCCGGCAGGGTGCAGCTGTGCGACGGGCACCAGGAACGGAAGAGGCAAAAGGGCCTCGATCGACCTGGGTTTGAGGGCACGCACATGCCCGAGTTCCAGGACTGGTACAAGGAGCGCATCGGGACGACGACGAGCAAGCGCAAGAACCAGAACGCGAGCTCGCTGCACGTGGGGCACTGCATCTACAAGTGCGACGTGTTTCGCGAGAAGGGGTTCTGCATGCTCTCGCAGAACATGGACAATGGCTTCGTCGTTGGCGAGTGCGGTCTCGTCCACACGCAAGTGTGCTTTGAGGGTGCGGAGAAGCGCTTCTTCCAGGAGGACTACGAGAAGAGCATGGGCAACGTGCGCGCCGAGGAGGACATGAGCGCGGCGGGCAGGGAGCTGGTCAGCATCGAGGGGTGCGACATTGGCCGCCCCGATCTGGACGACGCCGCCGCCTTCGCCGCGGGCGACGACGACGACGACGAGGACGATGCGGCGTGGGACGTGGTGCGGAAGGCCAACCAGCGCCTGAACCAGGCGACCACTTGGTTCAACTGCATGACGGACGAGGCGCCCGGTTCGTTCTACCTCACCCCGGGCGAGGTGCTCACGGCGCGCCGCGCGCTGCGCGCCGTGTGCGTGCGGTGGGCGAGGCGCGGCTGCGACGTGGCCAACGCGAGCTCGCCGGTCTTTTGGGCCATCGGCATCGCGCTGGAGATGATCGCCCGCCGCCGCGACGGCTTCACGGTGCCCACGCCGTACATGCAGTCGATCGTCTCGGTGGAGGGCCTGTGGCGCTACCTGGAGCCGCGCAAGAGCGACGCCTTCTGGACCGACGAGTCCGACTTCAACAAGACGCGGGCGTGGATCCACACGCGCGACCAGATGGGGATGCGCGACGCCGTGCGCGCGACGCAGCAAGCGAAGCGGCGCTACGCCCGCCTGGACGCGCTCGGTTCCCCGATGGCGCAGTCGCAGAAGCTGGCCTGCTTGAGCCAGCTGCTCGGGCAGTCGGGCTTCTTCCGGGGCACGGAGCGGACGACCCTGCACCCGTCGATCTTGTCGCTGCGCCCGGCGACCATCCGCGCACCGCCGCCCAACCAGGCGGCCACGACAAACCTGGGCGTCAAATGGGCGACGGAACGCATCTCGTTTGGCCTCAACGCCTTGTGCAAGGGGCTGCCTCGCAGCAAAGTGCCGACGTCGGCGACCGCGTCGGACACCTCGTCCGACTTTGGGGACGACGAGGCCGAGGGCGAGGCCGAGGCCGAGGCCGGGGACGACGACATGGCCGAGCCCGAGCCTGAGCCCGAGCCCGAGCCCGAGCCCGAGGCGCAGCCCGAGCCCGCGGCGGCGGCCGCCGACGCGGAGGCGGCCGCGGAGTCCGAGGCGTCCGACGAGGAGGACGAGGACGACGACTTCGACTCGGGCGACGAGGCCGACGAGGCCGCCGTCGCCGACCTCGGAGGCGACGTCTCGGACGACACGGACTCCGAGGACGACGAGCCCGACTTCCAGCGCGCGTTCCGCGCCGGTGTGGACGCCGAGGAGGACGCGCCCGAGTGCACCTTTGACCGGAAGCGGCGCAACTACGACCGAAGCGAGTGGCCCAAGATCACCCATCGGCAGGCGCTCGCGTCGGCCAACTTTGACCGCAACCCGAGGTGGATTGTGGAGTGGCGCGCTGCGGTTAAGGAGGCCAACCTCCAGACGGCCGCGGTCGATGCCGAGCGTCAGGCCAAGCTCGACCGCCGCAAGGAGCGGCGCATGCGCCGTCAGCGGCGCGCAATCGAGGCGCGGCTCATCGAGCAGGCGCGGCAGGAGGACGCACCCTTCATCGCGGAGGCGCGCGCCAAGCGCCGCGCTGAGCACAAGGAGCAGAAGCGCGCCGAGCGCGCCGAGCGCAAGCAGAAGCGCGAGCAGCTCGCCTCGCAGAACCGCGCGGGGCGGCGCGTCGAGGCGGCCAGCAGCAGCAACGCGCTCGCGCTCTCCGTCGCGACGAACGCGGACATGGCCGACGAGGCGACGAACCACATCCCGGTGCTGAAGCTGCAGGTCGCGCGCGTGGGGTCGGACGGCGCCGTCACGCACACCAAGGCGACCTTCAAGGCGGCCGAGGTGGTGTCCCACCGCCTCGAGGTGGGCAACCGCACCGCGGACAAGCTGCTCCCCGGGGCCAGGGGCCTCGGCCCGATCAAGCAGCGGCGCGTCGGCTTGAAGATGAAGGGCATGCACGCCTACAGCCTCGAGCTTCGGGGCGAATCGTGCCTCGCTAAGAGGCACTTGAAGGCGTGGGCGTGAGTGTTTGTGCGTGTTTGTTGCTTGGTTGCATGACGTGCGTATCGTGGGTCGAGTGGTTTGTAACACGATTTCGTTGGATTGAATGGGTCGCGCTTGCTCTGAACTTCCGCAACCGGCGCTGGAACCGCATCGACGGGACGTGGCTCCTGCTGCGCGTGGGCTGCGAGCCCGTGAAGGCGGCCTCGGTGCTCGTGCTGGGCGGCAGCGTCTCGGGTGGCGGTGGCGTGGGCAACCGGCCCGAGCTGGCGTGGCACGCGGCGCTCGGCGACGGCCCGCGCCCCACCGTGCACTACAAGCACGCGGTGGACCCGTCGTACTTTTTGCACTGCGCGTCCCGCTTCGTGGACCGCGCGTACGACGTCGTGCTCCTCGACCTCGGGGCCAACCTGTTCGACACGCCGGCGCAGGAGGCGCTCGTCGCGCTCATCCAGCGCATGCGCTGCCTCGCAAACGCCTCGGCCGTGGCCGTCGTCGACTGGCCCGGCGTCGTGCGCTCGAACGCCTCGCGCGTGGCCACGGCGCAGGCGCGCGCCGCGCTCCTCGACGTGCCGCACGGGCCGGAGCTGCACTCGACCGACCGGGTGCACCCGAACGCGCGCGGGCACGCCGCGATCGCGGAGCGCGTGCGCGCGTACCTCGCCGGCCTGCCGGCGCCGCCCAGGCGGAGGCCGCCGCGCAACTGCGAGGCGGTGCGCTCCGAGGAGTGCTTCCCGAGCGCGCTGGACATGCCCGTGACGCGCGACGTCACGGGGGAGCCGCGCGGCTGGCGGCTCGTGGACGAGAGCCCCACGCCGCGGCTGATGCACAAGTACGGCTGGACGTCGAGCACGCCCGGGGCCACGCTGACGCTGGTGGTGCCGCCGGGCGAGGCGTGCGGCGCCGTCGTCACGCTCGCCTACCTCGCGTCCAACTTCACGGGGCCCTTCCGCTTGGTGTGCGCGCCGGGCTGCGCGTGCAGCCCCGTGCGCACCTACTTCCAGCGGCGCATCCACCCCTTCCCCGTGGTCACCGGGCGCGAGGACTGCGACGTCCCAGGGCAGGGCGACTGCACCATGCTCAAGGTGACGCGCGACACGACCTTCAACCTGCTGCGCGAGGGCGACGCGCCGTGCCGCGTCGCGGTGACCGCGCTGGCGCCACAGCAGGTGCGCCTCGACGGGCTGTACGTGCGGGAGCCTGGCGAGCACTTTGCGTGGTACGCGCTGCACTCGGCGGTGTCGAGCCGCGCGCAGCGGTGGTTTGGGCAGAACGCACACCGCCGCGACTGCAGCCGCCTCACAGCGTTCGCCAACGCTGCCAACTAACCCTAACGCCATGATCTACTGGCTCATGGATCGGCGTTACATAAAGATCGTCGACCCGGAAAGTTTCGCGGAGATCGCCGAATACGAAAGCAGGATCGGGTTTCTCAATGCAAAAGCTGCGCGCAAAGGGAGGGCGATGTGGTACCCTCACGAGAATGAAGGTCTTAGATTACCACATTACCACATCGACGGCAGCTGGTTTCAAGGGAGCACTACCGCGATCGCCAGTGCTGCCAACCCGCCATGATCTACGAGCGCATAGGCTGGCGTTACATGGAGATCGTCAACCCGGCGATGTTCGACGAAATCAAGACGGGCTGGGGGGGGCGTGCGTCAACGAAGTGCTTGAATTACGTCGTAAACGGCAACTGGTTACGGGAGTGATCTTGCAGCCTCACCGCGTTCGCCAACGCTGCCAACTAACCCTAACGCCATGATCTACGAGCGCATCGGCTGGCGCTACATGGAGATTGTCAACCCGGCGATGTTCGACGAAATCATGAGGGGCATGCAGCGCGGTAGCCTCTCAAGAATGAAGTGCTTGGAGTACGTCATCAACCGCGGCTGGTTACAAGAGTGATCTTTTGCCTCGTCTGTGTGGACCAGTGCGTGCGTGCGTGTGTGTGTGCGTGTGTCCGTGTGTGCGTGTGGTAAAAAAAAGCATAACATGCGGGCGGCAACCCACTAGGTAGCAGAGGGGCGCCCCCGCCCCACCCCATACCCCTCCCACGATGGAGGTCGCCGCGGGAGGCACGCCCGGCCGGAGGGCCACGCTCTCCGTCGAGGAGGCCAAGCTCATCGGCGAGCAGCCGCACGACTGGGTCATCTGCGGCATCCGCTGCTGCCCCGTCGGCCGGCGCGGCCGCCGGCGCGGGGCGGCCGCCGCGCCCGTGGGCCTGCTGGCGTGCGCCTTCTGCTGCGCGCTGCTCATCGCGCTCATCGTCATCGGCATCCTGCTCGCCGCGCGGCCGGGCGAGACGTACTCGCCGCCGCCCGCGCCGCCGCCCGTGCCGCCGCACCCGCCGCCCTTCCCGCCCCACCCGCCCAAGTCGCCCACGCCGCCCCAGCACCCGCCGCCGCCGCCGCCCGACGCGCCGGTGCCCCGGGAGCCGCCGCGGCCCTCGCCGCCGCCCTTCCCGCCGCCGCCCAAGCCGCCGTCGCCGCCCCCGCCGCCGATGAAGCCCTCGCCCCCGCCCATGCCGCCGCCCATGCCGCCGCAGCCGCGCTCGCCGCCGCCGACGGACGTGCGCTTCAGCGCGAGCGGCACGCTCGCCATCCCGCACCTGACCACGACGCGCATCACCGCGCTGCCCGGCACGGCCGCGTACACCAAGGTCTTCTTCGTGCCGCAGTCGACGCTCGAGTGCCCCGTCGAGGTGCCCGAGTCGCACGGCGGCTTCCTCGACTCGGACCTGAGCGTCGAGGTCAAGCTGCCGCACATCAACGAGCCGTACGTGCTGTGCACGGCGCCGCCCTTTTCCAACGAGGCGCCCGACTTCCGGCCCGGCACGACCATTGTGGTCACCAACTTTGGGGGCTGAGGCGCGCGCAAAAGCGCGTGTGGAAGTGTGTGTGTGTATGTGTCCAGAGGGGGGACGTGTGCGTGTGTGCGTGTCAAAAAAACGAGTTGTGTTACGCTTTACGAGAACCACCCTTCGTCCGGCTCGATGTACTGCGACTCGCGCGGCGGCGGGGAAGGTGGGCGTGGCGCTTTTTTCGAGAGCCAAAAGAGCTCGCTATAGTCGGCGCGGTTCTTGGGCACGAACTCGATCGCGCGCCCGTTTTGTGCCACGGCGATCCGCGCGAGCTCGCCGTAGTCGGCGCGGTCCTTGGGCACGTACTCGAGCGCGTGCCAGTCTTGTGCCACGGCGATCCGCGCGAGCGCGCCGTAGTCGGCGCGGTCCTTGGGCACGTACCGCAGCGCGTACCCGTTTTGTGCCACGGCGATTCGCACGAGCTCGTTGTAAGCCTCGTATTTGGTGTCCTTTGCGAGGGCGGGGAAGCTTCCAAGCAGCAACCCTTGTTGCTTCAACGCCATCCTAATCAGCTCCGTGGTGATGCGGTCGCCTTCCATGTCCTCAATCACATAGGGATTCTTGGATATTGCGCGTTTGACAATCTCGTCGTAGTCGTAGAATTCGTCGTTGGATCTCAACATTTTTATCACATCGTGGCTGAGCTGCGCAGCAAGCACGGCGATGTCAACGAATTCGGGGTGGTCTCTGTCGACTAACTTGAACATATTGAGAGCACGAGGTTGATACCCATAACCTGGGTTAGGCAGGCTCCGAAAAGCGAGTTTGACGATCTCGGCATAGTCGGCACGGTCAACGGGCACGAAGCGGAACACCTCGGGCCACTGGACCACTGCAAGGCGGGCCAACTCGCCGTAGTCGTCACGGGTACGGGGCACGAATCGCAGCGCCCTGCCGTCTGCCTGCACAGCAACCGTGGCCAATTCGCCGTAGTCGGCGCGGTCCGTGGGCACAAACTTCAGCGCGTGACGGAATCGCCTGCTCATGTAATACTCGTCCACAATTTCTGACCAACCGTCTTGCGCCACGGCAAGCATGGCCAGCTCGCCGTAGTCGGCGCGGTCCGTGGGCACGAACTCCAGCGCCCAGCCTTTGGTCTGCAAGGCGAGTTTGGCGATCTCGCCGTAGTCGGCGCGGTCCTTAGGCACAAACTTGAGCGCCGACGCTTCCTCCTTCTGCACGGCGCGTCTGAGGAAGGCGCCGTAATTCGAGAGGTGCGTGGGAATGTGGTCGATTTTTGGCAGACCGGTGGTGCGCACCTGGTGCAGGAGCCGCGCCTCGTAAAAGGGGTGGTGCTGCGGCACCCCGGCCAGGTGCTCGCCAAAGCGCGCGAGGCACGCCGCCTTGAAGTAGGCCTCGGGCGTCGCGCCGGGCGGCGTCACCCGGATCGCCGCGTACATGGCGAGCACGGCCTCCCACGACTCAAACTGGCCGTAGAAGCCGAGCGCGCGGTTGGCCGCGTCGTAGAGCCAGCCGTCGCGGCACCAGCCGCGCCACTTGCGGTTGAGGCCGCACAGCTTGACCACCTCCCTGCACGGGTGCTCCGCGTCGAGGATCCCGAGCAGCGCTTCGAGCAGGTCGGGCGGCAGGTCGGTCAGGCCAGCCGGCGCAACGGGCGGTCCGTTCGCGTCGCCCGGCGCGTCCTCGTCGCCCGGCGCGCCCGTCGCGCTGGCGCGCCTGGCGGCAACGGCGGCGTCCAGCGAGAGCGCGTGCAGCGGGGGCAGCATGGCTGCCCGCCTCTTCCATCCAAGGGGAAACGCAAGCGGTCGTTATGTCACGAGACACACAAACACACACGCACACGCACACACGCACGCGCGCGCTTCACTCCTCCTGGTCGGGCCAGGCCGTCGGGTCGTAGTCCGCCATCTGCGGCAGGTTCTCCTCGAGCTCTCGCGGGTCCATCCACTGGGTCACGTCGAAGAGGCGCTTCCACGCCGCGGTGAGCCAATCGGCCAGCGGGCCTTGCTGCCAGTCGCTCATTCTGTTGACAACACCGCGCCGGTAGTTCCCGAGTTTCATTGCGTCGCGACGCAAGACGACGGTGCGGATGATGGGCCGCGCCGCCTCGATCAGCCGCTCGGTCGTGACTCGGTCGGCCGACCAGTCCGGTTGGGTCGACTGCATGGCCAAGAATGCGAGGAAGCTTGTTTGGTAGGTTGAAAATGGCACTTTCGCCCCGCGGTCGAGCAGAAGGTTGATGATGGCGCTTCCGGCATTGGCAAGCACTGCTCTCTCCAGCGTGCCGCCGATTCTCTCGGGTGCGTTGGTAACGGGGTGGTACCACCAGCCGCTACTGGAGACCTGGGCGCCACGATCGAGCGCGTCGCGGATCAGCCGCAGCGCCTCGTCCGCGTCGATCTCGCCTTCGTAGCCTCCGTAGCCTTCGTACATGCGGTCCATGGTCTTGGAAATCTCGTTGTCCAGGGCCCGGTACTTTTTGTCGGCCCACGGCTCCGCACCCTTGAGCACGAGGAGCACGGCCAGTGCATTGAGGTTAGACGGGGCCTGCTTCCGCCGCGGGTCGTTGGGATCGCCCAGCGCTTCCCAGGACGCCTTTTCGATGTCCCTCGCCTCGTCAAACGTCATGCCCGGGTTGTCGCGCATGCGATTGCGGATCTTACTTTCGAACAGCGCCACGAGCTCCCAGTCGAGCTCGCGTTGCGACGCGTTCCACCTGAACCCAGGAGGAACGCCATTCTGCTGCACGGTCGGCACCGCATTCGGCCCGTGCAAGAAGTTGCACGTGAGATCAAAGAGGTACCGCCAGTTGAACCACATCCGCGCGGGCATGGGCGCGTCCGGCGGCACACCAAAGGCCTGCAGCGCCAGCTTGTACCAGCGGTGGTCGCAGCCGGCCACGCCCTGCACCTTGGCCGCCTTGCAAAAGCTCTTCATCCACGCGCAGATGGCGCCCACGGGATCCGCCGCGTCGCGCGCGTCGCGCGCGGCCTGCGTCACCATGATCTCGATGACGTCGCGCGGCAGGCCGGTGAGCCGCAGGGGCGGCGGTGGCGGCGCTGGCGGGCCATCGACGCGCCGCCGGCGCGCTGCCGGCGCCTCCATGCCCGTGGGCGCGGCGCCGAGGCGCAGCCCCGCGAGCGAGGGCAGGTGCGCAGGTGGCATGGCTGCTTTACCAAGAAGGCAAGAAACCCCGTGTTATCACACAGCGCACATCACACACACACACACATCACACACACATCACACACACGTCACACACACAGTCTCACGACTCGCTCGTCTCGAGCTCCATGCTCTGCGCAAAGAGCGCGCGCAGGGTCTCCTCGACGCACGGCTCGACGGGCCCGACGCGCTCCACGAGCTGCGCGTGCATGTCGAGCCACGCGCGGGACTGCCAGTCCGGCGTGGGGTTGAGGAGCGCGACGGACGCGCACTCGCGCCACAGCTTGGCCGCGTCCTTGAACTGCGCCGCCTCGCGCAGCACGATCTTGAGCCGGGCGTCGATGGCCTCGCGCCGGGCGTCGATGGCCTTTTCCGCCTCCTCCTTGGTGATGCCGGGCTCGGGCAGCAACTCGAGCGTCTCGGCCGAGTCGAGCCCGCGCTGCGGCTGCTCGTCGTCAAACCCGTTGAGCGCCCACTGCACGCTGCGGTTGCGCGACCGCGCGGGAAGGCGGCGGCGCGGCGCGCCAGGGCACTTGGGATGCGAGTCGTAACGCGCGAGCCCGGGTGGGCGCGTTGGCGTTGATGGCGCTTCCAACGCTAATGGCAGCATTGGCGGGGGCAGCACGAGCTGGGGCATCACGATGGGTCCCTCGTGCATAGCCTAGTATAGCTCTTGAGATAGGTGGCCAGGCACGATGAGCACGGCAGCTGTGACGGCGCAGGCGCTGCCAACCTCGCCAGTCGGCTCGGAGTCGCCAAGCATGGCGATCGGCGCCACCGCGGGCTCCAAGCGGCCCGCCGAGAGCGAGGCGGCCGCGCCGTCCTCGAGCAAGCAGCGGGTGACCGACTCGGCCATCGCGGTGAAGCGCGTCATGAAGGAGTTTGAGCAGATCAAGAAGAACGGCATCGAGGCCGAAATCAACATCGAGTTTGAGCTGATGGACGAGAACAATCCGATGGAGTGGAAGTGCAAGTGGAAGTACCCGCTGTCCCCAGAGTTCGCGAGCGACACGCACCTGACCATCCAGAAGCAGCTGCGGGAGAAGGGCCTCTCGGGGGTCGATCTCGGCATGAAGTTCCCCGAGGACTACCCGCACAACGCGCCCTTCGTCTGGCTCAAGGGGCCGCACATCTACTGCCCGATCATCTTTGGCGGCGGCGGCTTCTGCGCGGAGACGCTCTCGGCCAACTTTGGCTGGACGTCCCTGATGAGGGCGTACATGCTGCAGGTCTCCCTGCGCGCGCTAGTGGAGAACTACAAGCGCGTGGAGCTCGACTTCACGGTCAAGGAGCACACGGAGCAGTCGGCGCGCGTCAACACGGAGCGCATCTTCGACATCCACAAGAAGGGCTGGGGCACCCGCATCACCGAGAGCTAGGCCGCGACGCCGCGCGCGCACACTTGTGTGTGTGTGTGTCTGTGCGCGCGTGCGTGTTTGCGTGATGCAACCGAGTTTTGAATTCAACCTAAGCAACTGTCTGGAATCGCTACCGATCCCCAAAAAGCCACGACTGGACGACCCGCCCCCACTTCCGGTCCCAGTCCCGCTGCCGCCCCGGGTCCCGCCCCCGCCGGTGGTGCAACCGCCGCCGCCGCCGCCCGCCTCGCCGCGACCCGAGTCCCCCGAGCCGCCCGAGCCACCCGAGCCGCCCGAGCCGCCCGAGCCGCCCGAGCCGCCGCCCACGCCGCCGCCCGGCTCGCCGCCCGAGCCGCAGACCGCGGCGCAGAAGCTGCTGCACGAGCTGATCAACGGGCCGAGCGCGCCAGCCGCCGCCGCGCCGACGGCGGCCGAGGAGGCGCCAGCACCCGACCCGCAGTCGGTCGCGCAGAAGATGCTCGACGCGCTGATCAACGGCCCGCCCGCGGCGGCGCCGGCGCCGCTGCCCTTTTTGATGCCGCCGGCGCCCACGCTCCCCGCGCTCCCCGCGACGATGATGGCCGCACCCGTCGACCGGCGGCACGCTGGCCTGCTGCGCGAGGAGGGCGGCGTCGTCGCGTGGACGCAGCGGCGATTGTTAGAAGGTGCTGGCGCCCAGCCCGAAGTGCAGGATGCCCATGGTGTGCGTCTCCAACCAGATGCCGTTTGACCACGCGACGTTCATGAGCGAGGTGCTCGGGTGCGCGCGGACCCACGCGAACTCGACGTCGCGGCACTTGCGGTTGCGGTAGTTGTGGATGGTTTCTTGCACGTCGAGAATGAGGATGCCTCTGGCGTGCACCCGCACGTAGTATTTGCCGCAGGGAGACCACGTGCCGGTGCCGGTCTTTGGCGCGCTCTGGGGCAGGCTCCTCAGAATCGCCTCCGCGGGGTGCCGTATGTCGCCCATCTTGTACCAAACGCGGCTGTTGTGGGCCTCGCGCGCGCGCTGGTAGATGGTCATCGGATAGTCACCCCGACTGAAGGAGTCCTCCTTGGGAAAGTGCAGCAGCACCGTGCCGTCGGGCGAGAGACAGGTGTAGGCCTCGTGCATGTTCAGGGCCGTCTGGGCCACAATCGTGTCCATGCTGTCGACCAAATGGAAGGCGTCGTCCTCCGGATCGAGCACGACGATCCGGTGAAGGAAGCGGTCGTCGTGCATGATCGGCGGCACATCCTTCTGCACCATCGGCATGACGCTGCGGGTGCACGCGATGGCCAAGCACCCCGACGACCCGCTCGCCACCTGGCAGAAGGCCAAGGTGACGCCGCGGTTTAGGTTGACGGTGTGCCCGTACACGTGCAGACCGACGGGGCCGCGATCGAACCATTTGGACGAGGTGTCGTAAAGGACGTCCCTGTCCCCGCCCGGCTTGAGTCGCGCCGGCTCCTTCCGGCTCAGCCGGACGGTGCCGTCCGGAGCGATGGACCAGCGATCGACCGCGATGCTGTCCACGGCACTGATCGGGGCGGGTACGAGTTGCGGGGCACTCTCCCGCTCGATTGTGACCACGTGCAGCTGCACGTGGTCGGCCGCGACAGGGTCGGGCCGCATCCACGCGCACACGCAGCCGTTCGGCAGGAACAGCTTGGAGACGCACTCGTTGGTCGACACGCGCCAGACCTGCACCTCGTCGGCCGTCCCCTCCAGCATCACCTCGACAAGGGCGATCCAGTCGCCGCACGCGCTGGCGCGCAGCACGGGACGGCTCACCGCCACGCGGCCGCGCACCCTGACCCCGATGTTCGGCGAGAAGACCTCCGGCTCCTCGGGCGTCAGGTGCACCAAGGCCGTGGTGTCTTGCGGTGTGACCTCCATGACGATCACGCCCTCGGGCGTGGCGCGGTGGATCTTGGCCGGGCCGCGGTGGGCCAACACGAGGCGCGGGACGCGGCCGCCCAGCACGCGCCGCACGAGCGGCGCGGCACTCGCAAACGGGGAGTCGTCCCAGCACGCATTGAAGGTCCGGTGGTAGGAGCAGCACTCGGGCTCGAAGTCGTCGGTGCGGTTGACCACCTGATGGAGCGCGCTCACGAGGAGCGACAGCTCGATCGTGCTCACCTGCTGCCGCTCCAGCTGCGCGACAAAGGGCGTCGGCACGCCGCCGGTGCGCGGGGGCATGCAGGCGCACTGACGCGCGGCCGCCTCCAGGCGCAGCTCGGGCGCTTCGGCGTAGACGCAGTCCCGGAAGGCGCGGCACGCGCGCACAAAGGCACAAAAGTCCACCGCCCGCCACTGGTGCGCAAACGGGTGCCGGACGCGCAACGGCGGATCCCCGGGCACGCCCTTGCGCACGATCGGCGCGGCTTTGGAGGCGTCCCATTCGAGCGAGGCCTCGAGCAGGTCGAGTGGCTCGGAGAGCACCCAGCGCGCCACGTGCGCGAGCACCTCGGAAGGCAGCGAGTGGAAGGGCGAGGCCTCGAGCGCGTCGGCCACCGGCGCGGCCTCGGAGCCACGCGCGGAGCAGGCCGCGCCCGCCTCGACGACGTCGAGCGCCTCGCTGAAGAGCTGCAGCGCCGGCTCGATGCACCCGGCAAGGCCCAGGCCAGGCATCAGCGCCTTCCACGCCGGTGTGGGCGGCTTGCCCCGGTGGCGGTTGTCCCCGGCAATGGGGTCCCAAATCCACGCCTCCCGCACGCGAGCTGGAAAGGCGCCCCTGGCGCCCGACATGTGGCACTGCTGGCAAAGGCGCGCGCGCGCTCCCGTCGCGCGCCACGAGCGGCGCGTTTTGCGGACGTCGGCAGGACACAAAACGCGCCGCTCGTGTGCGCTGGCGCTGCCGGCGCACCGGAACGGATGGCTGCCACTGTCGCCAACAGCACCGCCGCCACGCTGCGCACTTTTGCCTACAATGGCGCTGGCGCCAGCGCTGGGCCCAGCGCGCCGCCGCCGCTGCTGCCGCGTCGGGGGGCGCGCGGTCCTCGACGCGGCCACCGCGCGGGCGGCCGCACCGGCGCACCCCGGTCAAGCGCGTGCTTCTGGACGCTCCTGGGCGACGACGAGCTCGACCTCGTGCTCGCGCACCTCGACGACCGCCAGCTGGCGCGGCTCGCGGGCACCAACCGGCACACGCACCGCGTGAGCAAGGCGGCGATGAAGCGGCAGCTGGGGCTCTCCGACTCGCAGTGGCAGGTCTTCCGCGCGGTGCTCGAGCGGCGCGAGTCGGTCTTCATCACGGGCAACCCCGGGTGCGGCAAGTCCAAGCTGCTCAACGTGCTGGTCGAGCGCCTGCCCAACTGCGGCGTCTCGGCGTCGACGGGCGCCGCGGCCGAGAAGATTGAGGGCGTCACGCTGCACTCGCTCATGGGCCTGCCCCTGAACGCGCTCCGCGCCCGGAAGCCGGACGACGCCATCAGCGACATCGCCTGGTCCGCGGTCCACAAGATCCGGTTGCCGACCAAGCAGCGGCTCCGCACGCTCGACTGCATCGTCGTTGACGAAGTGTCCATGCTGGACCGCGTCACGCTCGACGTGGTGGTCGAGATCCTGCGCATCCTCCGGGATGCCCACCACGTGGAGTATTGGGACCCGCTGCCGCAGCTCATCCTCTCGGGCGACCCGATGCAGCTGCAGGCGGTCGAGCAGCGCGAGCGCGGCGCCTTTTACTCGTCGCTTGCTGTCGAGGAGCTGACGGTGACGTACGTGCTCACCGAGAGCTTCCGGCAGCAAGACGGCAGCGTCTTCGCCGGCGTCCTCAACCGCGCGCGCCGCGGTCGCGCCACGCCCGACGACCTCGCGTGGCTGCAGGCCAACGCGGCGCAGGAGCTGCCGGCCAACCCGCTGCTGATGTACTGCACTAACACGGAGGTGGACGAGATGAACGAGGAGAAGATGGAGGACATCCCCCACCCGACGGTCGCCTACGCCTCCCACGACGGGGGCATCTTGAGTTGCGCGGCGCGCGTGGAGTCAAGCGCGCCCCGGCTGCTGAGGCTCAAGAAGAGCGCGCGCGTCATGCTCACGCGCAACCTGTACCAGGACATTGGGCTGCACAATGGGTCGCTCGGGGTGGCCGAGGAGCTCAACGCCGAGACGGTCAGGGTGCGCTTCGACAACGGCCAGACCGTTGACATCCACCAGGTGGCGTACGAGGTGCGCGACGACACCGTAAACAAGCACGGCGATCCGGCGGTCATCTTTTCGCGCACGCAGTTTCCGCTGAAGGTGGCCTTTGCCGTCTCGGTGCACAAGGCGCAGGGCGCCACGGTCGACTCGCTCGTCGTCGACCTGACCAACGCCTTTTGCCCTGGCCAAGCCTACGTGGCCCTCTCGCGCGTGCGCGAGATCGAGCACGCCTACGTCGCGGGGCTCACCCTGGGCAAGCTCAACCACGTGGACCGCACGGCGCTCTCCTTTTACCAGCGCGTGCGCAACGAGTCGGCGGACCGCATCGGGGTGCTCGAGTCCGAGGAGTTTGTGCGCTTCGTGCCCGCGCCCGAGCCGCCCGCGGCCGAGGCCGAGGCCGAGGCCGAGTGGGAGGCCAAGTGGGACGAGTACGTCGCAAACTACGACTCCGAGCAGGAGTGGGACGCGATCGTCGCAAACCTCGACTACTGATGCGTGTGGGCGCTAGCAATGCGAACCCGTCCCGGCGCGCGTGTGTGTCGTGTGTGGTTTAAAAAGAATGTGCGTGTACGACTTTCACGTGGTGAGCCAGCTGCGTCCGCTGGTCGCGTTTGTCGGCGCCCACGGCGCGACCGACCTGGCCACGCGCCACTGGCCGCCCATCTACGCCGTGTGCTGCTTCGCGCCGCTGCCGCCCAAGGCCGTGACGGGGCTGTTCGTGCTCGCGTCGCTCGTGCACTTTGCGGAAGACGGCGGTCCCGACGGCTCGATCGCGCTGCACTCGCTCGCCGGCTTCGCGTGGCTCGCGCTCGGCGCGCAGCGCGGGCTCGAGCTGATGCTCGCCTACCTGTCCCTGGTGCACGTGCCCGCACACTATGCGCGCTGCTACCGCCGGCGCCGGTGGGCGGCGCTCGGCGTGGCTGCGGTGGCCACGGTGGTGGCCGTCGTGCTGACGCGTCCGCTCAGCGCCGTGCGCGTCAATCACGCTGTGCAGCGGCTCGTTGTGGCGCACGTGGCGTGTGAGTGGCGTGTGGCGTGTGGCGTGCGTCGGTGGTGACTTGTTGGCTAATTATCACCCTTCCGGACCCGGACCCGCCCTATGGGCGGGTCCGGGGTTGCCAGGATTTTGCCACATCGGAGTTGGCAAGCGCTGCCTGCCTCCACGGAGAGCTCACGCACGCAGAGGGTTGCCAGGATTTTGCGAAATCGGAGTTGGCAGGGCGTCCGTGGGTCTCCGGAGGATTCTGGCCCAGAAAAGTTGCCAGGATTTTGTCACGTTGGAGTTGGCAAGCCCTGCCTGCCTCCACGGAGAGCACACGCTCGCAGAGAGTTGCCAAGATTTTGCCACATCGGAGTTGGCAGCTGTCGCCGCTCAGAACCCAAGGACGTTCCGAGTTGGCGACTTTGCCGTGTTTGAATTTAGGTTTGCATTGCAACTTGGCACACACTAACGCCACAAACGCACACCACACTACACAACGCGCGCCTCATCCTCAAGGAGTAGCTTTGCAACGAGCGGCGGCACGGCGTTGCCTACTTGCACACACGCGTCATTCTTGCGTTTTGGAAGCTTGTAGTTTGGTGGGAAGGTCTGCAACGCGGCCATCTCATTGGCGTGCATCACATCGTGTCTGAGCACCTTTCCCTTTTCAATGGTCACCCACACGTGCGAGTGGCCGCCGCGCACCGTGTGTGCGGGGCGGCTGATGGGGCGACAATTGTCGCTCCATGTGGCTTTGCGGTAGTGGTACATTGTCTGCCCATGCTTGCGACTAGTGCGTAAGCCGAGCCGTTTGTGCGTCTGGCCCTGCCTCACGTGCGTACCGCGCGGTTCGGGAATGGCCTGTCGCACGGACTGCCGGCGTGCAGCGGAGCGTTTGCGCAGCAGACAAGCCAAAAGGCGCGGAGAGGCAGCGATCAGACGAACGCGCGTCTGAGGCACTCCGAGTTCGGAAAAGTCGATGATCGCGTATCCTATGCGCCCCGGGTGTTTTTTGCTCAAGCGCTCGACCACCTGCACCACCTCGCGCTCTCCCACCTGCTCGAGACTCCACGAGGTGCATTGAGAGGCGAGCATCATCTCCAAACTCCACTCGATGAGGTTGACCGCCCCCTGTCGCCCACTCACCCCTTTGTTGCCCATTTGCACGTTGACCGCATTCATTTTCGACATGCGCACGCACGGCGGCGAGCAGTGCACGTGGTAACGGCGCCCATCCGTGGGCAGCTTTGCCGCAGCATCGTCGTTTGGAAGCTCCGCACACTGGTGCTCCGTGCCCGGGTGGTTGCGCTTGTGCGTCTCGAGCGCCGACGCGGAGTTGTCGCACACGTAGACCACCTTGCACCCAGCCTGCGCAGCGCCGGTCGAAAACCCACCCGCCCCGGCAAAAAACTCGTAGAGCTCGAGGGGAGACCGCTGCCCACTCGGCACTTGCTCGCGGGGCTCCCGCGGTTCAAATAGCTCTTTGAGCGATGGTTGCCTCGTTGTCAAGCGTTTTTATACACACACTCACACACACGCGATCACACGCGACAAAAAAATGGAAACAGGCTAGCGCATTTGCGCACAAGTACACAGCAGGTGCAGGCTCACTCGGTCCCAATTTGCACGCGTCCCGGTCCACGCCCTGCCCCCCCCCCTCCCTCACAAGCCATGCGCACACTCCATGCCCGTCGCGGCTGCGCCTAAGGCGACGCCGCCAGAATCTCAATCCAGCGCACGGCCGCATGGTTGAGGTCGTCGCTCACCTTGTTGTCTCCGCCGAGCTCGTTGCCGTCGTTCATGTACGGCTTGTTGGTGCCCGGGTGGATCGTCTCGCGCGCCCACGCGCGGAAGGGGCCGATGTCGCCCTGGAGCGTGCCCATCAAGGCCAAGGCTGCCTTGCACAGCCCCACGCCAGTGACCTGGCTCTTGAGCGACGCCACCCACTCGAACCCGTCAGCCGTCTCGTCGAGGGTCGACGACGCGCGGAAGGCTATCCAGAGGAAGCGCACCAGGCGCGACTTGTAGTCCGAGGTGGTGCCCTCGGTGACGGGGTTGCGAGCCTCACCGTTGGGCCCCACACCGTAGCCGGCGACGAGTCCGGCCACGTACGCGGCCCACACCCCCGGCTCCAGCTCCGGGAACTGGTCGGCGAGGGTGCGCAGGTAGTCCTGCACCCGCTTGTCCCCATGGCCATCGTGCTTGACCTTCTTGAGCTGCCGCGTCTCCTCGCACTCGAGAGTCACGTCCCGCGTGCCATTGGTACGCGTACGCACGCGCTTCTTCAAGCCCGCTCTGTCAAAGTCGAGGTAACGTCCTGCATCCGCGGTCGACGAGGTGAGGGCGCCCCTCACACTCGCCTGGATCGCCGCCACGTGAGGCTTGATGCAGGACTCGAACGCGGCAAACTGCGAGAGGATCTGGGTGGGACCGCGGAAGTCGCTCAGCGCCGGACGGCTGGGGCCCGCCGCGGAGTTGGCCGCGAGGCGGCTGCTCTGGGGCACAGCCTCCCACTTCACCTTCGCGTTTTCGAAGTCGGCTGGGAGTATGCAGTAGAGCGAGCGGTAGTCCGTGACCTCCTTCTTGAGCTCGGCGAACTTGTCGGCAGGCATACTCTTGAGCTCCACCATCCACGTGGCCAGCATCTCAAGGTAGGCGCGCCTGTGCGGGCTACCCCTCGCCGTCCAGCCGCACGAAAAGTTGCGCGCGTATCGAGGGTTGCCCTTCTCGCCACTCGGCGTGCCGACGTCGAGCCCATCGAGCACAATCGGAGCGAGGATGGCGTTGACCGCGACCGCGTCCCAGGTCGTCGGGTTGATAGCCTGACGCACGTGGGTCATCCTGCCGAGCTCCGTCATCGCGCCCGCGTCGGCGTCCGGGTCGGCCGCCTGGCCGTTGGGGTTGGCCTTGCGCTTGGGCGCCTTCTGCGGAGCCCAGACACGCGCCTCGGCCTCTGCGAGGGGGTCGGCCGGCGGGACGGCGGCCTCGGTGTCGTCCCCGGAGTCGGCGTCGGCGTCGGACATCTCCGCATCCGAGGCGTCGGACGGCGGGTCGACGGGCTGCTGTGGCTGCGGCTGCGGCTGCGGCTGCGGCTGCGGCTGCGGCAGGTTGAGGGGAGGCGACGGCGGTCGGTTGGCGCCAACGAGCGCCGCGAAGGCGGCCTCGGCGTCGAAGCGGAAAGAGGCCGACCCGGTGTCCGCTACGTCGCGGTTGCGCACCTTCTTGCCGGGGGCTTCTGGCGCCACGCAGTTCTCCTTGACCATCAGCACCTTGAAGGCCATCTCGGCCGGGAGCTGGCACCCGGAGACGTCAAAGTCGCGCGTCACGCCCTGGTCGGCGTCGGACTCCTCCTGCGTCACCTTGTCCAGGCTGTTGGACACCAGCATGACGTACCGGTCGTCGGTCTCGCCCTTCTTCACGAGGCAAAAGGTGGCGCCGGCGCCAGGCACCTGGTCCATGACAACGCGCAGCACCGGCTTGCCGTTGGTGGGCAGCCGGGCCGCCTCCATCCGAATCGGCGTGCCGATAAACTTGAGGTCGAGCTCGCGCTGCCTGAACTTGTTGTCCGCATCGCGCTTGCTCTGCTCGACCTGTGCCTCCCGCTCGGCGGCGATGCGCGCCTTCGCCACCCGCGTCCGCTCGCGCGCCTCCTTCTTCTTCTTGTCCCGCGCCTCGGCGGCCAGCCGCGCCCGCTCCTCCACAGCTCCGAGTTCCGCCTCCTCTTGCTCGTCGACGGCGGCGTTCTCCTCCTCCTCGATCGCGCGGGCCTGCTCCTCCGCCTCCTGGTGAGCCGCCTCCCGCTCTTGCTGCGCGCGTGCGAGCGCCGCGTCCTTGGCGGCGGCGCGCTGCGAGTTGCGGCGCCCCGCGGGGCGTCCCGCGGGGGCCGCCGCCGACGAGACGCTCCCCGCGTCGGAGGCGTAGTTCTCGCTGTCATCGCCGTCGCTGCCGCTGTCGTCCGCGTCGCCGCTGTCGTCCGCGTCGCCTGCGTCGCTGCCGCTGTCGCTGCCGCTGCCGCTGCTACTGTCGTCCGCGTCGACGTTGGGCGCAGGCTGCGCGACCTGGGCGGCCTGCGCGGCCTGCGCGGCCTGCGCGGCTTGGGCGGCCTGCGCGGCTTGGGCGGCCTGGTTACGGGCCAGCTCCTGTGCCCAACAGAGTAGCTGCTTGCGAAAATTCTCGGCGTGCTCCGCGTCCGAAACGTCCCGCTCGCTCTGCGGCACCTCGTGGTAGCCCTGACCGCGAAACCACTTGGTCTGGTTCTCGCGCAGGTGGCTATCGCCCTGGTCCAGGACGGTCGGGTGCACGATCAGGCCCTTCTGGTCCTCCCAGGCCCACTTCTCGCAGTTCTCGACGTAGGAATCGCCCCGCTCCTTCGCCCCTGTCTTGCACACCACGCACGCGATCGTGTGCAAGTTGGGCGCGTCCCAGCCGAAGCCGTCGCCGCTGCGCTTGGCGTCCGCGCACGCGTCGGTAAACGCATCGTGGCACGTGTCGCAGCCGTTGGCGCGACACTCGTGCCAGGCGCCGGCCGAGCGCAGGACCTGCTCCGTGGTCTCATTGCACGAGAGCGCGCCCAAGACGCGCACCTGCAACTGTATCTGCGCCTGGATCGCGTCGTGGTCGTCGCTCGCGGGACGAAGATCCAGAACGACCTTGGCCGTCGCGTTGTCCCAGCCCTTGCTGCACTGGTTGAAAATGAAGAGGCCGTCCGCTCCGGCGGAGCCACGCGTCGCCGACTGGTTCCGCAACTGCGTCTCGGGCGACATGTTCAGCGCAGCGTCGTTGCGCTGCGCGGGGGTCATGAGCGCGAGCGCCTTGTCCGTGGGCTTGGTCCACGTGCCGACAAACTCGGGAGGCAGACCGGTGAGCGGGCACTTGAGCCCATCGGGCGCGTCGGCGCAGGCCGCGTCCATCATCCGGCGCATCATGTCGAAGAACACGGGCATTCCGCCGTGCTCGTGCCACACCGGACAGTGCACCAGGAAGGACACCGGCACACCCGAGGCCTTGCGCATCGCGCGCGTCATGTTCCAGACCTCGATCATGCTTGTGGCGAGGAGTGCGGGGCACTCGCGTTGCACCTTGAGGACGACGGCGTCACCAGAGCGGTCGACGTAGACGCCGTTGCCGCAAGGGCGCGGCACGCCGGCAAAGGACAGGCGGATCAGCTCGGGAGCCACCACGCGCTTCGCGGCATACACCTCCGCAAAGGTGCTGCGCGCGTAATCCGCGAGCTTCTGGTCTGCGACCGACCGCGAGCCCGAGCACTTGATGAACATGCTCAGCGGATTCTGATGGAAGAGCGCGTTCCAGGTTAGGGTGTCTTCGTTGGCGCCCTTCTTCTTCTTCTTCTCATCGTCCCGAAGCTCGTCCTTGAAGGGCGAGCTTGGGTAGTGCATCCCCTCGTGACCCTCGTCAATCTTGACCACTGCAAACGAGTCCTCCTTGAAGACGCGCTTGTCTGGGCGGTTGCGCTTTTCGTCCTCGTCGTAGGCGGACTGGTACTTTTGGATCGTGGCGACCACGACGCGGGCGTTGAGGAGCTTGTTGCGCAGGACAGGGTTATTCTTGACCCAGTCCGAGCCGGTTGGCTTTCCGTCGAGGATGCACACCTCCTTGTTGAAGGCGAGGACATCCTCGGCCTTGACACCAAACACGCTGCAGATCAGCTTCTTCTCGAGCGTCGCGAGGTCGGCGGCCTCGTCGCCCGTGTCGATCCCAAGACCCTGGTTCTTGAAGTTCTCGATGAGCGCAGTATTGGGAGCGAGCAGGAGGAAGCGGCGCTGCGTCTCGAGGTGCGGGTGCCGCGCCTTCCACAGCGTCGACCAGTCGCTCAGGAGCGGCGCGAAGCACTCGACGACCGTCTTGCCCGAGCGCATCACGGCCTCCATGTACAAGCAGCGGTGCGGCACGTCGATCGCGCCGACGGGAGGCGGGTTGTCTCCCGGGTAACGGCTGACGGGGGCCGCGCGCCGCTCGTCGTCACCGGGAGATGCGTCGATGTTGCCGTGGAAAAGCGCAACGCAGATCTCCTTCTCCGTGCACGTGCACCCCTCCGGTTGGTTGCAGCACCGGTTGGGGCGCACGCAGCGTCCCGTCACAAGAGGGAGCTTCGCCTTGACTTGGTGGTGGGCCACGGCCAGAATGGATGGCCCGTGCATCATTGCATCGTCTTGCCACGCGAGAGCTTTCTCGCGCGCCTCCGGGAAATCGGCCCACGTGATCGCGGCCATCTGTTTGTGGCGTGATTGGCGTTAGGGTTGGCGTGGCTGGCGGGTGCTACCCCCCCCTGGCGGGCTTGGCAGCTAAGGCTCGCCCCGAGGGCCGGGGCTCGCACCGGTGTGGTGGGAGGAAGTCTCCCTTGATTGCTACCCTCACCCTAGCCCCCGTCAGGTGTGACGCTGGCGGCCTTGGCGGGGGTGACCTGACGCCACGGGGTGGCGCGGCTAGGAGCCTAGGGTTAAGGGTTGGCGCGGCTCAGCGCCAACGCTGCCACCGTCACAGCTGCCCCAGCCTTGCGAGGGAGCAGCCAGCGAGCACCAGCCACCCACTACCGGTACGAGCCCGCCCACCCTAGCCGCACACGCGCCCAGCGGCGCTGCCACTGTCGCCACGCATGCCACGCATGTCACGTCCGCCACACACGCGCTGGCAACCCGCCTCTCGCGCGCAGGTCATGCCGGAACGCCTCGTGAACAAGAAGGATTGGACGCACGCGACGGCCAACTTTGTCAACAAGAAGCTGCGCAACGAGCACGACCCGAAGCCCAAGTTCATCACGAAGCCCGTCCCCTTTTCGTGGGCAAAGGAGCGCTCGTGCCTCCAAAACGTCGTGGCCTTCTGTGCGCTGCACCCCGACCACGAGGCCGTCAAGGGCTTCAAGATGTGGGTCATGCCGACCTATGGGATTCCCACCGACGAGACCACCACGCCGTTTGTGTGCAATGTGCACGTGGTCGCCCGGCACAAGGAGACGGGCAAGTACGTCGACGTCACGCCTCCGGAGAAGGGCGACGAGAACCAAAAGATGCTGTTCGTCCCTTCCTCGCGCCTGTACGCCGACTGGTCGGTCGAGGAGATCGCCGACTACGCGGACAAGGGTTTCGAGCCGCGCATGGGCAACGTGTGCAACGGCTCGGCACTCGGCTTCAAGCAACACACCGAGCACCCCGACTTGAACGCGGCCACGGCCGAGGAGCTGAAGCTGCTGTTCGCCCCGGCGCTGACCACGGTGCAACGGCACCTCGGCGGGCTGCCGATGGACTCGGTCAAGAAGCTCCTCTCGTCGTGTGACGCACACTTTGTCACGAACGACGGCGCCGAGTACGTCCTCATGGACGCGAGCAAGTACCGGCCCCTCGCCGATTTGGTCACGACGGTGCACGACGAGATTGCGGAAGCGGGTGGGCCCTGAACGGTCGATGTGTGTGGTGAGCGTGTTGCGTGGTTTTAAATGTTTTTCTGTACATTTCTGTACACAGAGACACACAGAGACACCCATTCACGCCTCCTGGTGCTCCACAACGGGGGTAGGGCAGTGCCGCTTGGGGGGCGGCGGCGACGCCGCGCGCGACGCCGCGCGCGAGTCCGACTCGGTGTCATCGGCCGCGTCAGCGCCGCCGGCGGCGGCAGCGGCGGCGGCCCTTCGCTGGGCCATGGTCCAGGCAATGTCCAGCAGCTGCGTCGCGTCGGCGGCGGTTTGCCGTTGCCGGTTCTGGTACGTCTCGTCGGGCATGCGCGCGCGGCTGATGAAGGAGTGCGATTGGATTGCGAGATTCGGGTTGAGGGCCAGCTGAGGATCCTTGGGCGCAACCTTGACAAACATGCGCGCGCCGGCAATGTCCGAGGACAGCAGCATCACCTGGAAGCGAAACTCGTGCCAGCTTTCCATGACCGTCGCCGTGTGCTCAAAGTGCCCGCTGGCGCGCCCGCGGAAGAGGCCCTCAGTCGCACGCGGGTTGGAGCCGTCGTTCAGGGGCTCGGAAGCGTCCCCCACCACCTTGTGCAGCGTCAGGCACAGCTCAAGCCCGCCCTCTTGCACGTCGGTGCCTTTGACCGGCTGGCCCTTCGAGTCGACCAATCGCACGCGAACGTGCGTCATCTTGGTCTTGCACTGGGTCCAGATGGCGTCGTCTTCCGTGAGCCGCCCGTTCTGCGTGTCGAGCATGTGCGGAAACTTTTTGCCGCTGTCCTCCAGTTTCAGGCGAACGTCCAACGGACTCGCAAGGGACGCCATGGTCACGGGCGGCGGGGGCCGCACGCGCGTGTTGACCAGTGCGCGCATCAATTCGACAAAGGTCGGGCCGTCCGGCACGGCATTGCCCTTTTCAACGTGGTCAATCCACGCCCACGCCGCCTGGTCGACCGGAAGACGCGCCGGGCCGGGGGGCGGCGGTGCCTCATCGGGTGGCGCCTCGTCGGGCGGCGGCTGCATCTGCAAACTGCTCACCAGCGTCCCGGCGATGACAGCGGACGGTTCGGGCGGCGGCGTGGGCGACGACGCGTTCACAAGCGCGACGAGCGCGGTCGCGGACTCGTTGGTTATCCGACGATCAGCAGCTTCGGCGGCCTCGTCGGTGTTGGCTGGCACCACCGCGCCAGTGTTGGCGACACCGGTGCCGCTGGCGGTATTGGCAGACATCGCTCGCC
>Ga0209503_10000318_pt1 | contig 32083 bp, 28 predicted proteins | sample SouAtlMetagenome_2_FD_187448 | JGI IMG/M metagenome (GOLD analysis project Ga0209503, IMG submission 187448) | Marine eukaryotic phytoplankton communities from Atlantic Ocean - South Atlantic ANT15 Metagenome (SPAdes) (version 2) | ecosystem: Environmental > Aquatic > Marine > Oceanic | place... | reverse complement strand
AGTTTTCTTCCAGTCAAAGGACACACCATTAAGTGCTTGTACTTTGTCTAGAGCGTTAGGTATTACTTCGATATTTTCTTTTAGTCTTCTGTCAGATGCTGTAGTTGTTGACTGAGCAATAATGTCTCCATCTGCATGGAAGTCACCGTCAGCTTCAAATCTAAACTCGTTGTTACCATTAAGATGGACATCCAAACGAGAGTTGTCTGTAATGATAAGAAAGTCGGTAGAATCTCTACCTATTTTGCCTGTAGTATATATGTCCTGCCCGTTAAGTGCAGATGCTATTTCAGCACCTGTCTGATCGGCAGTAGCTGACGCTTCAATTCCATTTAATTTTGTATGATCTGCGTCAGTAAACACGTTACTGTCAGATGCAGCTTCTACAGCAGCTCTGATCTCAGCATTACTTTGATCTGCTGTAGCTGACGCTTCTATGCCATTAAGCTTAGTATGATCAGCATCAGTAAATACATTACTATCGGAAGCATTTTCTACAAGAGTTCTAATTTCTGCGGCGGTTTGATCTGCGGTAGCTGCGGATTCAATTCCATCTAATTTAGTACCGTCAGCAGCTACGTCTCTACCGTCAACTGTTCCTGTAACTGTAATATTTCCATTTACGTCAATACCACCTGTAAAATCAGGCGCATTTAGCGGAGCTAGTTTTATCCAGTTACCACCATGAGCGAAATAAGCTAGTCCAGTACTGTGGACATGAGCAAACATACCATGGTAAGTATTTGCATCAGGTAAGTCACTTTCATTGCTGTATAAGTTTGAAAATAGAACTTTACCTGTAGTAGTTATATTCTGTCCTCCAAAGTCAGGAGATATCTTAGTTCCAGATATTGCAGCAGATGCGTTAACGTCTGCATTGTCTATTGTTCCTGCTGGAAGGTTAGACATGTCTTCTCTAAGAAGAGGTCTTCCTCCAGCTTGTGATCCGTCATGTACGACAGCTGTATCTTTTGTGGTATCTATAGTTACTTCGCCTTCAGCACCAGTAAATGACCCGTGCTGAGTTGTAGTACCACGTCTTAATTTTAATAATTTTGCCATTTAAAGTGTACCGAAATCGAGTTGTAAATTGTTTCCACTGACTGTCCCTACCTCAGTAAGATTCTTATCGTTACAGTCAAGATGATTTGCTAATGCTGGGTTAGCATCGTTAATTAATCCAGCAATACCGGGAGATATTCCTACCCAAGCAGTACCGTTATAAAAGTTAAGTATGTTAGATGTTGTACTAAACCAAAGGTCTCCAGCTTGTGGAGATGATGGATTACCACTTGAAATAGAATATTCATCTGCATATCTATTAACATCAGCTATTGCAGCTCCAACAGTATTGACGTTGGCAATATTTGTTGCAGTCGTATTAACGTTGGTAATTGAACCAGCAACTGTATTAACGTTTGCAATACTTCCGGCTGTTGAGTTAACAGACGCAATATTGGCACCAACAGTATTAATAGAGTTATTTCCTGATCCAGTATTAACTGCGTTAGTTATCAGACCTAAGTCTTCTTGGAAAGTAACATGACCAGAAACACTATTAATAGCTGTAATAGTTGCTTGGTCAGGTGTGATAGGTGAAAAGCCGTCTCCTGAAGAGCCGTCATAAACCATCATCACTTGGTTAGAAGAACTATCAAACCACAAATCACCAGTTGTTAAAGCTGTACCATCAGCTCTAGTTGTAGGTGCTGAAGTTGATATCTGATATAAATCAGCAAAGTTTTCAATATCAGCTAAATTATTACCACAGTTATTAATGTTGGTAATACTGGTTGCAACTGTTGATACCTCAGTAGCTTTAGGAACTAATCTGTGAAAAGTATATGTATTAAGTGTTGATGTAGATTCAACTAATATGCCGAATCCTATAGGTAATACAGAAGGAACTCCAGTAATAGTTACTGTGCTATTTCCAACCGTTCCGTTAGCAATAGTTACAGTAGTACCAGTAGGTGTGTATGCCTGAGACAAAGCACCAATACTCATAATTGCAGCTTGTCCAGTAGCACCTTGAGGGTTTGTATTTGGAAAACTTGTCTCGTTAGCAATAACAGTGAAACCACCAATATCGTCAACAAGGTCAATTATTCTTGCATTGATAGCAGCAGTCGTTGCTACTTTGTCATCTGCGTTAGACCATGTAACTCCACTAGCTATAGTTTCTGAAGAATCCTGTCTAAGGAATAAAGCTTCAGCTTCTGTCTCTGTGTAGTATCTGTTGTCTAGTTGACCGGCATCTAGCTCAGTCTCTGTGTAGTATCTACCATCAACAGCTCCACCAGTTATTTCAGATTCTGTAAAATATCTACTATCTAGTTGTCCATTGTTTAACTCAGTTTCGGTGTAATACCTAGTATCTAGAGAACCACCATCAAGTTGAGTTTCTGTGTAGTACCTATTATCTAGTTGACCAGCATCAAGCTCAGTTTCTGTATAGTATCTGCTATCAATAGCTCCACCAGAACTAAGTTCTGTCTCTGTAAAATATCTATTGTCTAGTTGTCCAGCATCCAGTTCTGTTTCTGTGTAATATCTACCATCAATAGCTCCGCCAGACAGCAGTTCTGTTTCTGTGTAGTATCTGTTATCTAAAGTTCCAGTTGCTATATCACCGTCAACAATAGAACCATCAACAATGTTTGCTGAATTAACAGTTATGCCACTAGGTAAGTTTCCTGTAGCAATCTTGCTTTGTGCTATAGCAGCACTTCCACTAATGTCAGCATCGACAATAGTTCCATCTTGGATTTTTGCAGTTGTAATTACAGAGTCAACAAGATCTGTAGTTAGTACTTTTTGATTCTGTTCTTGACTTGCTAGTCTCACCAAATCATGGCAAGCATTTAAGTCAGCAGCTCTGATAGAAGAACCAGCAGCAAATACTGCGGCTGCTGTATCTAAATCAGTTTCTCTATATATATGAACATTCCCTGAACCGGCTGCGGCAGTAGCTCCAAGAGTAGCAGTAGTAGAAACTACTTTATATTGTCCTGATGCTGGGGATGCGTTTGTTGTATAGGTTAGTGCAGTTCCATCAACTTTAATTTTGATGTCTTCTGGCTTTATGTATTCAATTGTGAACGGGTAGGAGGTACTCCCACCGTTCTTAAATTCTTCAGTTGTCGCCATTTATCTATAGATAGTTTGACGGGCGGATTTAATAGTAAGGAAGTAAGAAATCTAAATTACTTTTTTCAGTTGTTGGGTTCTGATAATTATCAGTCTTGTTTAAAGACTTAGTATTCTGAATACTTAGGAACCTTCCCTCTGCATATAGTTTCTGAGCATCAGGATGGTTTCTAACTTTTGCCCATGCTTCTCTTCTTGCTTCTTCAAAATAGTTATGAATTATTTGATTATGTACATACGCCAGCATTGGATTATTATTACGCTTTCCTGAATTTAGATCGTTATTCATCATCTTAATTGAGTTGATGATTTTAGGATCTTTAGCTAATTGATCTAATTTTCTTTCTAAGTTATATTCACCAATTGCTCTTTGAAATAATGAGCGAAGTAAGGGAGAGTTACTTAAATCTAGATCATCAGGTGATGAGTAGACAGACATTCTCATATCGTATCCACTATTAAATAACATTGTTCTACCATCAGTCTGTTCTAAATTGATTGAGAATGGACTAAACATATTAAACATACGAGTAGGAAAATCCCAATCTTTAATTGGTCTACCGTTAAGTAAATCGTACTTTGTAGGTAAACCACCTTCAGTATCTAAACCCTCAGTAATTAAGTTTCTATTTCTTATAGCATCCCAAATACCTGAGTTTAATTCTTTCATATGTGGGTTAAAGACTTTGCCCAACTCATTTCTAAAAGAAGACATAGGTAGTTGGTTATTCATTAGACCAGCAGCAATCCTTTCTAATTGACCGGGCTGTCCACTAAATAAATCTACGAACTGTTGCATGCCAGCAAGATAAGACTTACTTGAAATACCTTGAGCAACAACTAGGGCTAACTTTTGAAAATTATCTTCTGTCCACTCTTCTCCCATCAAATTACTGTAATCACCAATATCAGCGATAGTAGAAAGAATTAAGTTAAATGGTTCAAACGAATCATATCCAACTTGTACTCCTCCAAGAGTTATAGTTCTTGGTTTATATCCCGCATCAAGCCAAGCTTGTCTTTTTTGTCTATCAGCCGGACCGTTGCCAGTAAGTCCTCCATTCATAAAGTGCTGATTTGCCATCAGTATTAATGAGCCACCTATAGCTAGTCTTCCTTTTTGTAAAGCTCTAGCATTGGCTAACTCTTCGGCTGTTTCAATACCATACTTTTTAACTGACAGTAAGTTATTAGGATCAGCAAATGCAATATCATTAAACTCTTTTACTAGGAAGTTAAATCCGGGAGTATGTTTAGCTGTTAGAGATAAACCGTTTACACCTGTTCTAGCGAATAAGAAAAATGGTTTAGCCCAAGGCATAGCTTCAAACACATCATTAAGACCTTTAGAAAATCCTTCTAAGTCAGTAGTTAAAGTTGCTTCTTGTTTTGCAAATATTGTCGCTTTGTCAGTAATATTTCCATCAGCATCAAGGATCTTTGCAAGGAACCTATCCTCTGCGTTCTTCATTAAATCGGGAGTTATCTCAGTTACTTTACCGCTAGACATAAGATCCATTGCTTCACGCATAGCTTTCTCTTTAGCTTTAGCCCTACCTAAGATGTACCCAAAAGTATCATCAGTAGCAGCCATGATCTTTGTTGAATAAGTTAAGAACTTATTATCATTTAAAGATCTAGCTTGGTTAGCCATAAAATAAGCAGCTCTATCACCAGCAGTAATTCCTTCAGCAGTCTCTATCCAATGTCCAAACATTTCCCATTGCTCATCGCCTTTGGTGTAGTTTGAATATCTTGATTTGATTGTTGATATATCACCAGCCCAGTAAGCATTTAACTTAGTTGTAAATAATTTCCATGCTTCTGGTAGTGCCTGTACCATACCGTTCATTGCTGCCATGGAAGCCCTTCTGGTAACTGCGTCCCCAGATATAGTAGCCCCCAGGATTTGTGCTATTGGTCTCAAGAAAGTTGCACTACCTGTACCCATAATTGCTCGGACAGATGTTTTAGGACCACTAAGAACACTATTAATCATCACTCCTTGAAGCTCTTTAATTAACATTCCAGTCTTAGCTTTTCCATTAAATTCCCCACCCTTTAATTTCTTACGCATCCACGCATCAAAATCAGTAAGGTTGTGAATCTCATTTGTCATAGAGATTGTTTCCCAGATAGCTTTAAATAAACCATCATCGTTATTCTCGCCAGCTACTTTCAAAGCTAATCTGAAAGCTTCTATTGATTCTTGTACTTGGGCATCTACAATTTCGTGTACAGCTTTAAGGTTTTGCTTACCAGCAGCGAAAGCTCTTAACTGACCAGAAGTCTTCATCTTAGATAATTTAATCTGAGTCAAGCCAGCAATCACCTTGTCATACATAGCTTTAGTTGGACCATCGACAGACTTTAAGTTTGCGATATCTCCCAATTCTCTAGCTGTTATTCCACTATCTCTAATCTCTTTCATTAAAGAGCCTATTATTAAATCAGCAGCAGCTATCTTCTCTGGGTCCCAAATTCTAATCTGATCTGGTTGACCTTCTTTTATTACCGTAGGTCCTTCAAACATTGTTTGCCAAAATTCCTCAGCAGTAACATCTGATGTGTTTCTTCCGTCAAAGATTAACCTAGCTTGTTCAGCAGCTTCACCCCATATTTCAGCAAGTGTTCTACCAGAGTTTTTAGCAGCAAGTATTTCAGCTTGTATTCTGGCATCAGACATAAAGTCTTTTAGAACTCTAGCTACTTCTCCCTCTGCCATCTCTGCACTTATCGCAGTCCTCTCTAATTGAATTGGAGTATGTAATGAATCCGTAGATCCATTTTCAGCTCCTGCTTCTTTTCGAGTTCTAGATAATTGTTCTTTTACATCAGCAGCTTTACCTGTTGAAGTTGGAGAACCTTGCCATGGCTCACTAATAGGTTTGTTTTTATAACCACCACTCCCTTCTACATAGTTCATCTGATCTGCAGCTTTCTCTTCAACCTGTTTAGTTACGTTATCTTCTCTTTGTAGAGCTTTATTATATTCCGCAGGACCACCCTCTTCAATAAGTTCTCGAGGAGTACTTAGTAAAGGGTCTTGTCCCATAATTCTATTTGGATCTTTGTTAAATTCACCGATTTGAGCTTCCCATTCCTTTCTGTACTTTTGGAGATTCCCACTAATACCTTGTGTCTTTAACCAATCTCTATAAGGTTTTCTAGCTTTCTTACTACCTTCAGTAGCTTTCCAGATAGCAAGACCAATATCATCTTCAAACTGTGGAGCGAATGCAGTTGGCATTCCAGACTCTTTATTATAGATGAGAAATTGAGGTTGATCTCCTTTTCGTTTTATTTGCAGATTCTCTGGAAGTTTGATTTCAACTAATTGTGGAACTTTACCATTTACTTTGGCGGCACCTTTAATACTTTTTCTTCCTTTACCAATAAGAATTGCCGCACCATCAAACACAGCACCAATACCCATACCTTCTACAACATTCTTCAATGTCTTCATCGCAGGATGATCTGTGTCTTTGGTTGCTATGGGTGTATCTATCATCCCGAAGCGATCTCTTAAAACGGCTAAACCGTTATCTTCTTGAGAATACTTAGAGACAACATCAGATATAGCACCGACAGCAGCACCTCTACCTAAACTACCTAACGCAGTTGTAGCAGCAGTAACACCAGCAACTTTTGCTGCAGGGATAATAGCAGCAGCTAATGTACCAAAGTGGACAAGTGATCTAATTGCACCTCCCCACCAAGTTCTAGTTTCAATAGGGTTTCCTTCATCAACAAACCAGTTATCCCATTCAGCGTCATAGCCTTTGTCTGTTTTGCTTTCTTCAACCATTTCACCACTGAACATATCAATGGTTCTCTCCGGGAGAGTGACTAATGAGGACGCTGTATCTTGAATACCTCCACCAATGGCAGATTGTAATTCTTTGACAGTACCTCTTAATCCTCCTCCCCCTTCTTTGTTTCGTGGATCATCAGCTTCAGCCGTAGCTTGTTCCTGTTGATCGATCAGAGCTTGCTCTTGATCTCTTTGCAGTTGTCTTCTTTCTTCTGCAGCTTCATGATATTCAAGCGATTGAATCTCACTATTCTGTACAGCTTCATTATCCAACTGAACTTTAAATTCTTCCATTAATTCCAAGAAGTAATATTTTGTCTATTATCGAAAGTTGGAAACCGTAGTGTCCCATCGACATCACTAAATTGTGGTATTGCTGAACGCCATTGATGATCCCAACCAGCTCGTGGCTGTCTATAAGTCATCTCCCATTTATTACCATCAAAGACTATCCATCTCTCTCGAAATAATCCAGCTTCTTCATTTGGTACTGGGATCCAATCACCTTTCCTAGGAGTAGCTTGATTTAACTGTGCTTGTACAAACTCTATTCCATCTTCTGTTATTGCAAAGGATAAGCCCTTACCTTCTCTTTTTTTATTTGCTTCCCATACTATATTTGGCATCAAGCTTTTTACTTCGTTGTAAAGTATCTTGGCACCACCTTCTGATTCTGGAGAGAATGCTTCTATCTTTGCCTTTATTATGCTTGCCTGATTTCGATGATTAACAAGTAAATCATATGCAAGATAATTAGTTTTCTTAAAATCCTCTAATGCTAATAACATTGGAGACTTGATAGGTTCATCCTTATCCAGCATCTTTGCTCTAAGAGATAATTGTGCAAATTGAATCTCAGCACCAGAGATAGTTGTCTTACCTTGGTTTAAAGTATTAGCTAATTGATCATAAAATAGATGAGTTTCTCCGGGTTCTAAGGACGCAGCTTCTTCAATTATCTTTTCTGATCCATAAATAATCTCACTATTAATAAGATTAGATGGGTTAGTAGATGCCTTAATTATTGATTCAGCTTTTATTAACGAGAACTCTCTTTGTTTAACAGTGAATTCACCCTCCCCTTCTGGGAGCTGATCAAACTTTCCTGCAATAATATCTTTTTCAATTCTTTCAAGAGCATTTAAATGAGCCTTAGCAGCACTGGGAGCAGTTTTTATTTCTTCAGCGAAGTAAGCCATATAAGCCGCCTCACCATTTTGGTTTATTACTTCCCATCTGGTTGATTTATCTTTCTTACCACTTTCTTTAGTTCTAGTATCTGCGTAAGTTTTTATAAGATTCTTTGCTTTTGTTAAATTAGCTGTGGAAACACTTTGCCAATTAGTCTTACTCTTACCTCCAGCAAGGTCAAAGCCTAACCTATTATTCCATTGGGTTCTCAAATTAAGATTCTCAATTTTCTTAATATCAGCTTCGCTTATCGGCCAGCCAGCTTTATATCTAGCTTCTAATAAAGGTACATAACTAAAGTCTGAAGCAGCTTCTTTAGTTAATCTATTTTTTATACCGTCAGGTAATTGACCTCCTTTTCCTATATCCCAATTCTCTACGAGATAATTAGCTAAATCTAATTTTGAAAACTCCCCATCTTCTTTTTCAATTGCGAGGAGCTTGTTGTTAAATTCTTTTGCGTAGTTAATTCTGCTTTGATCTATATTTTCTAACTGCTTCTTTTTAGAATCTTGTATTTTTTGTAACCAGCCATTAACTAATAATTTTCCTTTTTCACTTCCACCAAGTTTTTTAAGTAAAGATTTCTTGATATCACCCTTAGCTTCTACATCTTCAAAAATCATTCCGTCAATAGAACTCCATTTGATTAAACCTCTCTGTGCCAAAGCTATAGATTTATTGATTATAAATTTATAACCGTCAGCTCTATTCCCATCAAACATTCCGAGGTTATGTTCTAACATCTCGTTAATTTGTTCAAATGGTTTATCACTATTTAAGGCGTTTGAAATCTCAATGTTGAAGTTCATATCAACTCCAGCTTGAAACTTCCCTAAGACATTCTGGTCAACGGATTGTATAAAAGTAGATTTAAGACTTTCTAATTTCTCTTCTGATTTAGTTTTAATATATGCACCATCAAAACCAATGGAAGACATATTCTCAACGTATCTATCTTTCCAAAAGTTAAAAGCATCTGTAGCTTTTGCTGTGCTATCAAAACCCATAGGATGATTCTGAGCAACCCACTTACCAAAATTAGAAGTCAAATTATTGACTGAATCATTCATAAAGTTATCTCTAGCTCTAGCTTGAGTAACTCCATCAAATTTCAACATTGCTAACGTAGTAGTATCTTTGTTATCTAATGCTTTCTTTTCTACATATTTATATTTAGAACCAATTTTAAAGACATCTTTTAGTGCTTTATTCTTAAGATCTGTTTGCTCTTTTGTAATGTCGCCCCAACCAGCAGATACGTTTTTATCGTACGCTCTCTGTGCCATACCATCAAATCCTTTCTTAAGTGATGGTGCTAGTTCAGCAAGTTCATTAAAAATTTTCATTGGCATACCAGCATTTATTAGTCTGGTTGCATCATTCTCTTGTTCTAAATCTTCTCGCCTGTCATAACTCTTATTTACAGAGTCATAACCTTTTTTGAGTTGTTCACCAAAATCTACGGCTTCCCCAAAATTAAAAAAACTGTTACTCATCCCTTAGGTCCCCATAATCCGAATCCTGAACTGCCACCCATAGTTGCTATAGATGAACCAATTGATAAAGCATCCATAAACATTGCAGCTCCAACGTTTTGCATAACGGGTTCTGGAGGTGCAACATCTGGAATAGGTTGGAACGCAACCTTTGCAAATGCTTGATCTTTAAATTGTTTATATTTTGCAACTTCGGCTGAACTCTTACGAGCTAATTCTCTGTCATTAAGAATCACACCTCTTGCAATAGTACTGACATCTCTACCATATTTAGCAAACTCCATAGTTCCTATTCTTTGCGTAGATTTACCAGTTTGACCTGATGCAACTAAGTTGGAATAATCACTATTTTTTAATAACTCTGTGAATAAGGATTGGTACTTAAGCTGGGCTTCGCCTCTCGCATTGTCCATTGCTTCTTGTTGATCAACAATAGTTTGGGCTTGGGCTAGACCAGCGTTTTGTACATCCTCTTCATATTTAATTGTTTGAGCATTATATACAGAAAGGGTTTGCTGCCAATTTCTTTCTCTACGCTCATTCTCATACTTGTATCTTCTGCGAGCATTGGCATTAGCCGTTCTCGCACTAGCACCTAAGCACACGGCAAAACTCCATAAAGGATAAATTATTGGGTCCGTGTTTTAATTCCCTTAAAAATCTGAACCCTAGGAATCTGAGTAGTTTTATATGAACTCTGTTTCGTTTATCAACAATGTTCCAGAGCAACTTCTCTTGTCTACTTTCCACATATCTTTTTGCTTCTCGAGCAAAAGTTAGTGGGTATTTATGAATAGCTGGTGTACATAGCATCCAGATTCTGCCATCTTCTTGTACTCCTGCTACTCCTGCTAACTCACCATTTGGAACAGTAAAATATACTGTCTCTCCAAATTGAGCACATTGTGGGACTGCTTCGACAGGATCATGTCCATGACCCTCTGCCACTTCTCTATAGTCATCTGGTAAAAGATTGGAAGCTACGGTATAGGCAGCTTCCATTGTTATTGGGTGGATGTATTCAGACACGGGTATAAAATTTATTTGAATAATCTCCTTCCCAAGCAAATGAATACAAAGTTGCTGGAGATGGATGTTTAGATCTAATATTTACTTTTAAATTTATATTTCTTTCGTAGCAAGGAACTGTTTCTACTATCTCAGTAACGATAGGTAATCTACTTGCTTGAATAGCATCAGCTAGTCCCAGTTCTCTAATCTCTGTATAATCAGGTTTGCCTAATCTAGTAAGAGTAGTTTCATATCTTCCAACTGGTCCAAAGTTAAATTTCAAACGATGGATAATTAACGAAGCTTTTGTATCAGCTCTGGTTTTATCACCTACCTTAGTCGTTGAGTATATAGTTGGTAGTTCAACGTTCATCTCATAGATGTAGCCAATAACAAAAGTGTTATTAGACCAATCACCATCTACTTCAAGGTTGGATCCATTAACAGTTACCGGGGCGTATCTACCAATCTCATTTCCAGTATCAGTATCATAAGCAGCTAATTGAGCAGTACTCTCCAGACCATCAGGAATGGTTTTAGTTGACTTCTTTGTCCCAGCATTATAAGTCCAACCGCTAGTACTTATTGAATGATCAAGGTGTACTCCAAAATCATCATCACCAACAGTGGCAAAATGCCCAGTATCATCCAGTTTTATGGCTATCTTTATCATCTGATCTTTATTATTATTTCTTACAACAACAAATAAGGAATCATCTAGCATGCAGTGATATTGAATTGCACCAGTTACTGTCCAAGTAAACCAAGATTGAAGCAATCTTCCATCGCTCGTACCAAAGTATCTAAAACCATAGATAGTATCTGTACCTTTTTGACTAAAGAAAACTACTGAGTTTTCTCTTGATCCTGAAGTAATACTTATATCCTTAGCCAACATAGTTGAGATAGGTTTACTTTGATCAACTACATCAGGTTCCCCCTGCCTAAGAATGTTAGACATCTCGAAAAACCTACTATATTTATTAGCATTATCTAAGAATGCAATAGTGGTTCCTAACGATAAAGGGTTAGTCTTATGGTTAAAGTTATAGGTTGATAAGGCGTTTATCTTGGCGGTTTGAGGACTTAAGATATCACTATCTGTTGTCAGCATAAACTGTTGATTCTTAGTAAATAGTACTAATCCAGCATTGATTTGTATTCCGTCATAGACAATAGCTGGGTAGTTAGAGCTACAAGATAAATCAATAACATCAGTAGGTGTGAATGTTGTAGCTGTCTTGGACCAGAAGTTAAAGAAGTCTCCCGGACGAGACATGATTACATTCTCATCGCTCAACATAACCAGTCTATTTCTGTAGAAAACCATCTTATTAATGGAGTATCCAACGAAGGAAGGTTCTGGGTTAGTAAGAGTATCTCCTACTTCTGAGTTATCCCATGTAACTTGAGAGACTGTAAATGTACCATTCGCCTCTCTCACCAGTTGAATGGGCATAGTAGTTTTATTAAACTCAATATTTCTACCGGGCTTATTACACTCCTCCCAGACTCCATCTCCATCCCTATCATTGTTACCGTAGAATTTCACATAGTAATCATCTTCATCAGCTTCACTATTAGCTATTTTTACTACATACCCATGCTTACATTGGCTGGGTAAGTCATCTACATTCTTCACTTCACTAGACATGACCTTCAAGAGATCACTACTTGGAGCAGTTATATTGAAATCACCAGAAGATCTCGTAATATATAACCCATTCCCAATCTGTTCAATATTAGAAGAAGTAAAATTACCAGCATCTATTATCCCTTGCCTGATATCACCAAGAATACTCTCTGCGGTGATGGCTGTTTCTGTGTCAAAGGGTGTTGGGTTAGGTCTTACCAAACCTAAGTTAGCTTGAACTGAGCTAGTACTTACATTTTCCACAGTTACTTTGTAGTAACCATCATCCATCCATACATAGAAATAGTCACCTTGTACCCAACCTGTCCCTCCATAAAGGAGATCAAAGGTGGTAGTGTATCTTGCTTGATATGTAGTTACTGCACTATTTCCAGACCCCTCAGTAAATGGTACTGACTGACCTATTGTCCTAATTCTAAAATATAGATTTGACCTTCCACTTGAGTTGTTACCATTAACGCTGACGTTATATGTATGGGTTCCAGAGACTGCTTCATCAGTCAAAGAAGCACCACTACTGACATTAAAGATCCTAGTTCCTACGTTAGGAGCATAAGCATCTCTACCATCTCCTGCATTGGAGTCGCACCTTGTTGACTGTGAAGGTCTGGAACTTCTCGCAACCATTGCACCATTGCTATCACAATAGTTATTGCTAGATTTTGAAAGCTCAATACTTATCCTTGTAACGGTAGAAACATTTTGGGTAGTTTCGTTATCATATAAATTAACTGCGTACTGTCTAGCATATGCAATACTCTGTAAGTCAATAAAAACTTCTGGAGGTCTAACAGTCTCTACAGTAGATGACATAGCTACTGTCTTAGTTCTATTAGTAATAAAGGTATAGTCATTCAGAGTTAAGGTTTGTAGATCTTCATCATCACTATGCGTAAGGTACTGGGCTAATTGACTAGCGGTACTTGCATTAAAATTAACGGTCATTTCCTGACCATCACTACATCTCCAAACATTTATATCACCAGTTCTACTGATCTGACCTATATATTGTTCTGTCTCATCTCGATAGTATGAGAACCATCTTCCATTAGTTTGGGAATTATTAGTGCCATCAGAAATAGATGCAACTAGCTTTCCCCCGGGACGTTTTAATAAACCATGAGTAATGTCTGGTATTACATTATTAGCAACACTAACTTGTCCCGGTAATTTTAATTCATCTGGCTGTTGAGATAAACCTCCAGTTAATGATGGTATGTTCTGTGTAATACTTGCCATTATCTATGTAGTACTTTGTAAGGTTGGTAAGGGTTGTAGCTACTGTTATGTGGGAAGCCCATGAAGGAGTGATCTCCTTGGTTGCATTCATATTCCATAACACTTGCTCTTGCAATTCCTTCTTGGGATTGAAGTAAAGCTACTAATTCTTTGTTAGCCACTTGCTGAGTTGCTGCTCTAGCTGAAGCGCGGGAGATAATATATCTTTGAAAGACTGATGGTATATCTATGAACGAATAAAGATAAACAATATCTAATTCCATATCATGTGTGAACACATCTGTATGATCAACAAGGTCATATAATCTTCCATCCCTCTTAACTAGATCTATTGTTCTAGACATCTGACCATCGGAAAGATCATATCTCAAGTAATTATTTGGAACAGTTATATATCCAGATGCATCTGGGCTTACCTTTACATGGTGCTCAGTATTAAAATGCCAGCCTTCGTTTAAAACATCTTTCGTTACTTCAGCTAAAATATTATATATAAGAGATACTTCTGGATTTTCAAAATTAAGAGTAGTGATTGGTGCTTGTCCAATGCTACCCAAGATAGAGTTAACTGCGGATAGTTCGGTATCGGTTGCTATTTGAGTAGTCATAAATAAAAAAAAAGGGACCCGAAGGTCCCAATAAAATGAATAAATTAGAATGCAGAAGGAGCTGTAGCACCAACATATAATTCTACTGCAGCAGCAGGGTTTAGATAGTCTGCACCCATAGCTAGTCTTCCAAGGATTACATCACCTTGATAAACAACGGATATGTCTCCGCTTGTTACTTGGACTTGAGGACCAATTGCTTCTACTACACCAGCAGCTTCCTTTTGGAAAATAATTCCACAAGACTTAGCACCTACCTCAGTGGCAGTACCATAGTCGTTGTTGATTCCTGTTGATGCACCTGATGCGTTCTCAAGTGTATTACCAATTCTGTCACCCATATTAGATGGTGAAGTCTTACCTGTAGTTCCACCGAAAGCAGTACCATACTTACCTAAGAACGGAATGTTCATAGATTTGTAGATCTTGATTCCTGCGATTTCTACAACTCCATTACCACCTTGTAATGCAGATCCTTGAACGTCTCTATTAACTAGACCGTTAGATGCTACATCGGTTATAAGTGCGTAGTACTGACGTGGGTTTAGAACCGCACATCTACCAGAGGAACTGACTCCTTTTTCATCTAAGGCAGCAGCAGCATCATAGAAAGCTGTTACTAAGTTGCCTGCATTGAAAGCGTCAGAATCATTAGTTGTTGCACCAACTCTGATCTGTGTTCCACCGGGTTCTTTGAAGTTTGTCTTCGTAATTGGAGAAGCAAGTCTAGCTCCTCTTGTGATCGCTCTAAAGATTAGGCGGTCATACTTTTCTGCAAGAGCGTAACCGATCTTACGAGAAATTTCTCCTCTCAATTCATAGTGTGCAAGTGTCTCGTCTAATTCATAAACGAATGCACTGGAGATTAGGAGATCGTCAACAGTAATTGTTTTTTCTGCGACTGGAGGTGCGCCGTCACTATTACCTAATATGCTATTTCCCGGTGTATGGAACTCAGCAGTTGTACTACCTGTGTAGATGAACTGCAAACTTTTTCCATTCTTAAGAGTTCTCTTCATTACCATGTCACGAGCTATTGCTTCGTGCTGGAATCCTTTGAACATCTCGCCTGAGAATAATTTAAGATAAAGTGCTCTAGCGTCACCAGTACTATTTGATTGACCCTGACGAGTTAGATTAGTCGTTAGGGTATTATCCTGATGTGCCATTATAAGCTAAAAATTAAATGTATATTTGATCGTCTACGTACGTAAAAAGTTGTGAGTCTCAGTTGGACTCATTGATATTTGTGGTCTATCCCACCGTCTAGACGGCTGATGAGTATCCGCGTACGGGTCAAAAGCCAAATTAGAAGAGAGTCCGACTCTGAGGTGCTCTCTTCCTTTGTCATTTACTTAGTGTAAACAACGCCACGATATACGTAAGTAACCATTGGTTTCTCCCATATACCAAAGCCCCGTTCCATGCTTTGGGTTTCATGCGTCCTAAACAGGATGAACGGAAGTCGTGGTTAGAAGGATGGTTCTCCTTCTGGTTCTTTAGATGGATTTTCATCCTTAGTCGTATCTATATACTCCTTTTTCTTTTCTGGTTCCGGGGTAAAGCTTGTGATGGAAGCTCTCATTTTGTCGTTTTGGTGTGCCAATTTTATAAAATCTATTAGGGTTATCATCGTGTAAAAAGTTTGGATGGGGATGTATCTTTCCATGTGTGTCTACAAATACATCCATTGCCATACTTATACGTACACGATCTGTTGGGTTTGGTCTGACATGATGAGTCAACATACTGTCATTGACAATTAAAGTACCTCTCTTACTTTCAAGTAGTACTCCCGCGTAATTAGTTCCTATCAATGGGTCCCCATCAAGGAATAAATTACAAGTATAAAAACCAAGACCATGCTCGTGGTCGGTGATACCTTCACCTTTTCTGAAAGTGTTAGCCCAGCATTGAGCAACACAATCGCCAAACAGTTCTTTAATTTTTGGTACTAATATCCGTCCGGGTTGATAGTACAGGTAATTAAAATGAACCCACCTACCGGTCAAGCTATCTTTGCTAGTACCTTCGTATGTATCAGAGCCGACTGATTTAACCCAGTCCTCACTCTCTAAAATAAATTTAGATAACTCATCACACTCTGAAGGTGAGACGAAATCATCTATGCAATATAGTACGTTCATTAGGTATTGGTGGTGCAATACCATTCCAGTGTCTAATGACACCGGAAATGATAAAGCAGTTTGTTAATAAGGTTAGGTAAATTAATAGTCTATTAACCAATTTCAGGTGCAACGAGAGCCACTTCTGTTGCTTCAGTTGAAGCTAGATCAAGTGGAAAATTATGAGCGTTGCGCTCGTGCATAACTTCCATACCAAGGTTCTGTCTGTTAACGACATCTGCCCAAGTAGGTATAACTTTTCCATTGGTATCTACTATTGATTGGTTGAAGTTGAAACCGTTAAGGTTAAACGCCATTGTGCAAACACCCATAGCTGTTAGCCATATGCAAACAACGGGGAAAGTAGCCAGAAAAAAGTGTAAGCTACGAGAATTATTAAAAGATGCATACTGAAAAATTAGTCTACCGAAATAGCCGTGAGCTGCAACGATGTTGTAAGTCTCATCTTCCTGACCAAACTTATAACCATAGTTCTGCGAGACCAAACCAGTCGTTTCCTTAATGATTGAGGACGTGACCAGAGATCCATGCATAGCAGCGAAAAGAGATCCACCGAATACCCCAGCAACACCGAGCATGTGGAACGGATGCATAAGGATATTGTGTTCTGCTTGGAATACGAACATGAAGTTAAAAGTACCAGAAATACCAAGAGGCATACCATCACTGAAACTCCCTTGTCCGAAAGGGTAGACGAGAAAAACCGCTAGTGCTGCTGAGAGAGGAGCTGTGTAAGCTACAAAGATCCAAGGTCTCATACCTAGTCGGTAAGATAGTTCCCATTGTCTGCCAGCATATGCGGCTACTCCTATTAAGAAGTGAAAGACAACGAGTTGATATGGTCCGCCATTATATAGCCACTCGTCCAAAGTAGCAGCTTCCCAGATCGGGTAAAAATGTAGTCCGATTGCGTTCGAGGAGGGGACGACTGCTCCTGATATTATGTTGTTTCCATATAGTAAAGAACCGGAAACTGGTTCACGTATGCCATCTATATCGACAGGCGGTGCTGCGATGAAGGCGAGTATAAAACATGTGGTTGCAGCTAGTAAGCAAGGTATCATTAGCACTCCAAACCAACCTACGTATAGGCGGTTGTCTGTGCTTGTTACCCAGTTACAAAACTTTTCCCAATTAGTATTATTTTCTGTGGTTACTGATATTGCAGCCATTAAAATATGCCGGGGATAATTTGTCCTGTTGTTACGTATGCGCCAAGGGCTGCTGAGAATCCGAGCATAGCCATCCAGCCATTAAATCTTTCTGCTTCTGGTGTCATAATAGGGTTGTGTGAATGATTGCCATCGCAATCTGCGTTATGTGACATAAGTCTTGGGGGTGTTTCGTTTGCGTAAATGTTTTGTGGTGTCATTTATAAATTTTTTGGTTTAAATATTGGTAAGAAGTTTTCTCTTGAGAAGCGTGTTCGATATGTGTGTTTACATCCCTGTAAAAGTTATCTATTTTAAATTCAAAGTTTGCAATTTGATCTTTAGATAAACAGGAGAAGTCTTGACCAGCAGCTACAGAGAGAGCTGATAAATCTTCATCACCATATCTCCTCTTCTCATATACTTCCTTCAGAAAGTTTTGATAATTTAAATCTGATGCGGTCTGGTAGTTCCAATTAATATCGTCAGCTATATATCTCCAGTAGTTACTATCATCACGAAGCGAGAGTATGTAATGCTGTTCAACAAAGAATCTAAACTTGTCCAATGTCTCAGCATTTCTTACGTTATACATATCTCTGTCTACCTGAGTTACTCTCAAGTTTCTTTTAGATAGTCCTTCGGCTAGTGAAAAAATACTGTGTAATGTAGCTGAAATATTAGTGGCTTCTAGGGGTTCAGTAAAACCGTATGATGCCCCTACCGCGATCACGTTATTAATCCATCCTTCTTTGTATCTTCCTGTTTTAAATCTAATCTCTTGATAATCTAGTTCCCCATATAGTTTGAAGAACTCATCTTGTATTGATTTACTTGTATCAAAATTACTGGAGTGAACATAACCTACGGACCTATGTGTCCATAGTGGTATATCAAAACACCAGCCATTCTTCAATGCTACGGAGTCAGTGTAGTTAAGTAACTCTGTATCTTTATTCTTGTAAGGAATCTCTGCTTTAAATACTGTATCGTTTAGTAAAGTTTCAGAGTACGAGAGCCATTCAGCTCCCATTCTATTTCCAATAAGTAATGATTTAAACCCTGTACAGTCAACAAAATAATCTGCGTAATGAGTTCCCTCGTTACAAAGTAGTGTTCGTATAGTTCCTCGCTCATCTTGTATAGCATCTCTATAGTTATCTTTAACTATCTCTACACCATTTTTTCTGGCGAAGTTTTCAAGGTAGTTGCTTAACTTAGTAGCATTGAAATGATACGAGTGAGTAACATTATCTCTTATCTTGTTGTAGTGAAGCAGTGATGCTTGGTCTGGATTGAGAAAGAATGCTGATTGATCTGGAGTGAGATTACATAAGTCCTTAGCTATGAACCACTCGTTAGGGTCTACATGACTCTTTCCAAAAGGATTAAAGTAATAGGTTCCAAAGTTAAAGTCTTGGAACCTAACTCCAAGTTTGTAAGTAGCATCACATTCTCTCATCCATTCACTCTCTTGTATTTCAAGAAATTCAAAGAGCTTTCTTATTGGTAACTGAGTGCTCTCTCCTACAGCGAGTGCTTGCTTGGATGGATTATGTATAAGTTTAATCTCTAGATCACTAGCATATTTACTGAGGATAGCAGCAGTACTAAAGCCTGCTAACCCTCCTCCTAATATGCAAAGTTTCATTTATGTTTATCTAAAAATTCTTGTTTCTTTTTGGCTGCTTCTTTTATTTTTTTAAAGTTGCTGCCGAACTCTTTGACCATTGTGCCAAAGTTTTTGTAACTATCTTTAGTCATTAGAAATTCACATCCGATCTATCTAGTTTTGCTATGATGTCTGCTCTATATGCAGGGTCGTTCTCATACTTAGGGTCGTTCATTGCTTGGACTAACTCAGCTTGACTTCTAAACACATCACCTTTGGTATCAGCCTTCTTGCCCGAGAGCATCCTGCCTTCAAAGCCATTAGCTTTATCGTATTCAGATTTCAAAGCCATCACGCCTAGCTGTATAGAATCAGCATTACCTGTACCTACTAAACTATCGAAAGCATCTATCTGATTTTTAGGTAAATTATCTGAAGCCCATTGCATAAGCTTTCCGTACTGTGCTTCACCACCTACTGAGTTTTGTATCTTATTAATCTGAGATTCTGATACATCACGTTCAGTTTGTTCAGAAGGTTTCGGAGCATTCTTTTGCATCTCTAAGTATGCACTAACCAGATCTTGACTACTCATCTCAGAAAACTTATCAATAGTTTCCTTAGATAGTTTGTTGTCATTAGCGTAGTACTCTTCACTAGCTTCAGTTAATAAAGCCACTGCTGGAGTACTCTCAGCTTTCTCTGGTTCGTCTTCTTTTACTTCTTCTTTGGTGGCTTCTGTGTCTTCTTGTACGCCATCATTATCTCCTAATTTTTTTTGTAATTCAAGGTAAGCACTTTCTAATTCTTTCTCATTTTTATACTTACCAGCCAGTAGCCCTTCTTGTTCGGCTACTAGCTTCTCACCTACCTGTAGGGAATCCTGCTCTTCAGCAGACAGAACCTCAGATTCAGGTGTGTTATCTATTGTTAATGTTTCAGGCATCTTGTTCTTGTGGTGGTGCTTCTTCTTCTTCAGGTGCTAGTGCTGGGTTTTTAGATGGATCAGCCATCGGGCTTGATGCCATCTGTCCTGCTTGGTCAACCATTGACTGTTGCATCTGTTGCTGTTGAGCCTCTTGCATCTCTTGTTGTAGTTGTTCTTCTGTCTTAACTAGATTCAGAACATCAATACCTTGAGATGCTGCCAAACGTTTGATTGCTTCAGACGGGTTTATGTATTGCAGAAGAGCTTCAGGTCCAAGAGTTTGAGCTATGGTTCCTATGAACTGAGTCAAACTTTCTCTATCCTGACCTCTACCTAGAGCATTAACTCCAGCTACAATAGTTGGTCTAACAATATCCTTTGGAAGTTTTGGTATTTGATTTGATCTTTGTAAAACTAATAGAGTTCTACTGAGGTAAGGTATTAGGAACTCAACTGTAAGCAAAGAAAATATTCCGCCGAGTTGTTGTTCTAGTTCTAGCTGAGTAAGGCGTACCTCTTCTGCTGTAACTCTCTCTGCTTGCCTTACGTTCATAACAAGGAAAGCATCTAACATTCTTCTCTCTATATTTTGAGCCATCTGTGCAGCCGTAGCAAAATCTGCAGTCTTTCCGACTTGGATTACTGCAACGTCTTCCGGTCTGCCTTGAACGATGGCTCCGTTCCCAGCCTTTGCAATGGTGGCTGGCTTAGTAGTTGAAGAAGGGCTGACCAAAAAGACAACCTTCGAGGCAGCGGCTGCTCCTTCGATGAGTGATTGGCTTAAACCATCAAGTGATTTAAGATCTCCTAAAAATTCTTCTACTCTTCCACGACCATAGTCTTCTCCATCAACCGTATTGAACCGTAAAGGCAGCCAGGGACTGGCTTTCTTAGGTGCCGTACTTCTTGTATCTGGAATTATTTTATCGAATGCTTCCTGATGCCAAGTCCATCTGCCATTAGCTTTATCTAATTGCACATGGGTGTACACAGTTACATCATCATTAGAGCCATTTGATTCGTCAACAACCGAATTGGGTTGGATGATAGGTAGCTCAATATCTAACACATCGCGACTTATTAGTTCCTTAGTTACTATCTCTAAAACGTTTCCGTTACCATCTCGGTTAATAACATATCTAGTTAAAGGGAAAGTTTTTAAACCATCTTTGCCCATAAATATCAAAGCATTACCACCAACAATTAAATGTTTAAGAGATTGGTGTATTGCAACTCGATCATTACTAGCAGCTATATAATCCATGATCATTCTCTCCATCTTTGAGAACGAGAGATCTAATTCACTTCTTACATTGGGGTCTAATTCTTTTCCTAACTTGTCATCTCTTACCTGTAGCTTAAAGAAGGTTGTTTGTGGAGGCAGTATTGCAAGCATTAATTTTGCTGCAAGAGTTACCACACACTTAGCACCTACTGATTGCCAAGGTACCCGTAAGGTTTTATGGGTTGCTTTAGATGATGAGTCTTCATCTATTAAATAAGGCAACGTGAGTTCTGAGCAATCAACCGCTTTGTCTAGGAACTGTTGACGATTGGTTGATAGCTTGTTGTATCTTTCACGAGCTGTCATTACTGTAGTCCTGTACTTGTATTACCAGTATTTAGTGACCCAGATAATCCTGTAGCCGCTTGGTCTTTCTTAATTCTTAAGTCTCCTGTACTACCTTTCTTACCTTTCTTAGAACCTAGTCTAGACTTAGCTTGTCTAACTGCTGGGTTGACTGGTTTAGTCACAGCTTTAGGTAATGGTTCAGGCATGGCTGGTGGTGCCGGTGGTGTAGGTGCAGGGGGTAGTGGTGCTGGTGGTGCTGGTGATTTTGTACTACCAAATATACACATTAGATTTCGTCCTCCATAATGGATCTTATATATTCAATGACACTGGATTGACCAGCGCGGTACATAATTGTGTTTATGTCTTCCTTCGGATGGATAGGTTTCCAACCAAAATTTTCCTCAAGTGTATCTATCAGCTTGTCCAGCCTTTCGTTGTGAAGCTTAAGCGTATTGAGGGAGATTTCTGTTGTCATGTTCAAAAAATGCTGGCATTCTTCCAGCTCTAGTGTCAGATAATTGTGGTGCTTTACCTTCGTACATCAAACGATCACTCGCATCGAGCCAAAATTTTTTGCTCAAATATTTATCGCTTGCTTCGTACTGAAGGGGTTGCATTACCCAGTTAATTGTTGCTTTTCTCAGCTTGTCGAGTGAAGGACTAGGAGTTAATCCCATCTCTGCACACACCAAACTGTTAGTTGCTACGTGGACTTGCTCGTCCCGGGAGATATCTGCTGATACGGTCATCAATCCAGAGTCACCATTGAACCTAAACATAGGTAAGAGAACAAAAAAGATTGCTCTCTCAATAACTAATGCTTTGGTAATTGTGTGATCTGGGTGAGCCATCCATGCATCTCTCAGACGTATTGCTTCAGCTTCAGCTTGGTCATCTACGCCATGAGCATGGGTGATATATCCAAGAGCTAAGTCATGCTTGATCTCATCTTTTACATTCGACTCCAGAAGTTCTCTAGAGTTTTCAGGAATCTCAGAGAGAGCATCTGATATGAAGTCGCCAACTGGTAATTCCATGTGGCGTATTGCAAGAGCACGGTAGATGGTTTCTTCTGCTCCATCTTTAAATTTTCCTTTGGTTGTTTGGACCGGTGTCCAAGTTCTTTTTCTTGATAATAATTTTTCGTAGGGATTCATTGTGCACAGTCGCAATTAGTTTCTGTCCCTAATATCCCTGCTAGATAGGCATCGACTTCACCTTGATCTATAGCTGCGTAGGCATCCGATTTATCTTGGACATCCGACATGACTTGAAGAGAATAATAGAGACTTGTTTGTGGACTGTTAAGCCAGTCTGCTATAAATGCTTCATCGTAAGTCACCATATCACTCCAAGAGTTGAAGCTATAGCCATGAAGCAATCCAGTTTTGTCGAGTAATATCATGATGTTATCAGCTACTCTTTTGTAATCTTCCCAGCCTACTTCGCTGGCTATCTCTACGTTTCCGTAGTCATATCGTGTTACTCCAAACTCACCTGAGTCACGGTCAACAGTTCTACCTATTGGTGGTGCAATCTCAGGAGTTGAAGTATATCCTTCAAGGTCTTTGCTCCTATATGAGCATGATGCTGTAGGTGCTATAGCAAATGCTCTCACCATATTATTTTCTCTGGCTATGTCAGCAGCATCCTGAATTGCGAGTGATAATTCTCTCGCTGCATAGCCGGCTGGACTATATTCAAACGTTTGATTAGTATTTACTTTCTCTAGTTCGAGTCCAAATTGTCTATATGTAATGTCGTTTTGTCTGAGGAAGTTGGCAAGACCAAGCATTCCGAACCCGACTTGCCTATCGACATCCGAGGGAAGGTATTCTCCAGACCCTCCAATACCTGTTCTGCCATGAAGATCGCACAGCTCGGACATACCATCACGGAAAGTCTTGCGTAAGTCGCGGACTGAATTGGCACCGAGATTGGCATGCTGTAACAAGCACGTTCCTCGTGAGGGCAAGTACACCTCAAGACAGACGTTGCTGTAGATTCTGTTTCCTTCATTGTCATGTTTTATTTTGTTGAGCCAAATGTCCCCTCTTGCAATGCCTCTAAGTATTGCTTCCTTTGTTCTAGCGTCTGAATCAGCCCAGAGTTCGGGGGTGAGGTCCACACATCGCTTAACCCATGGGAGTTCTTGTCGGGAGACTTGCACGAACTCAAGAATATCGGCGTGATTAATATCAATATGAAGGACACACGCGCCATTTCTATATGTGCCCCCCCTCCTAAGTATTTCATTTAATGATGAGTAAAATTTTCCGAATGAGACTGGTCCTGATGCAACGAGAGTATCAGGTCCTTTATTAGTTGTTGTTCCTGCTGGTCTAAGTTTCGACAGGTGGACTGCGACTCCTGCTCCATATCTAAGAGCATGCGATACAAATCTCCAGCTTGCTTCGATTCCATTGGGTCCCTCCATTGAGTCTTCGACTACGAAGATCGTGCATGATACGGGTAGACGTGAGGTGGGGTTGTCCAACCACTGTTGGACTCTGCCTGTACGGGCAATTGTATTTGTCATTATGCTATGTCTATTCTTGTTGTGTTTTTATCTTTTCTTGCCACGTCTTTGTACTGTGGAAGTAACGCAGTCGGGTAGTAGTTTAGGTTAAGTACAAGTCTTGGTTTGTCTGTGGTATGAGTACATCCAGCATGTAGTAGACCTGTCTTGAAGACAACAGCTCTATTTCTTTTACATTCAACAGCACCAATCTGATTTAACATGGTTGGTCCATCTGAATCTGTTATGTAATAAATAGCTGTCATCATATTCTCTTCAGCTAGAGAATAAGTGAAGTCAGTATGCCAGCAGTCTGGTTTAATAACTGTGGTTGGCAGACTTAAATTGAATTGCATTCTTGCAACACAATGAATAGCTAACTGATCGTAGAAGTTGTAGATGTACGGCCAATACTCTGTCTCTACTTCTGGGTCAATATGTTTTCTATCTATACTTACAACTGGTGCACGTTTAGCTATGTGTACGAAGTAATGATCTTTATCCTTAGCATGTACCTTTCCATCTGAGTAACACCAAGGGAACCCGTTATGTAAAAGGATTTCTTCTAACTTATCGCAGTGTTCCTCTGGTAAGAGGTTGTCCATTACTAGGACTCCCTCTTCAGATAGTTTTTGAAAGTCTGTTCTACATGGTGGGACTATTGTTTCTCGAGTTGGAAACCTTTCCATCGCTAGGTCTGCTTCTTTCTCTCGCGTTGATTTCATTTTCTAAATAGTGGATGGCTTTTTTTAAATCTTCTATATCGTTATCTTTATATCCTGCTCTACATACATATTTGATTACATTTCCTAGATGGAAGTTCAATCCTTGTTGTCGAATAAAATCCCAAGTATCAACTGGTCCTCTTCTGTAGTAGTCGGGTCCGTAGGTGGTGGAGTCGGCCATTTATTTAATAGTGTTTGTATACAATTTCCTAAAACAAATGCTTGCTTTTGTAATGCAAGGAGGACAATAATAATGTCCTCTTTTTTTGCTTCAGGTTTATTTAATAGAAGCTCCATCTGTCTGAGCTTCAGCTTCTGTTCCAGAGTTAACTCTATACTCGGCTTCGGGGGTCCAGAGTATTGGTTCTTTTTTTTCGTAGTCATAGTCGGTAGTCGTAAGTATTCGTGCGAGTCTTGCATTAGTTAATGCGTCTTCCTCAGTCATATCCTTTTCTTCAAAGGTCTCAACGACTGCTTTCCATGTGTATCCTTTCTCTTCAAATATCTTTTGAGCTTTCTTGATACCTATCCCCGGGACACCGGCGTAACCGTCAGTATTATCTCCGGCTAATGTCTGTATAAGATGCCATCTAGCACCCTCTTCTGGTGTGATGTAAACCTTTTCTTTAAAGTCATATAAATCTCCGGGGATCTGTCGCATATCCTTATCAGGAGAGACAATAATGTTCCCGGGATACTTTGTTGCATACATACCCATGGTATCGTCTGCTTCTAAAGTATCTTTGATAATAACTTTATAATTTTGCTTTAATTCCTCTATGACGCGTTTAAATCCACAGGGCTTTTTCCTCTGTCGATGACCTTTATATTCCGGCAAAATTTTTTTCCTAAAATTATTAGGGCTTGTAAAAAAGAGAAGAATTTCAGAAAAATTACCAAATTCTTGTTTAATTTTATCTAAATCTCTTTTTACACATCTCATAGCGTCAGAAAAATTTGAAGTAACAACTATAACGTCATCACCAAAATCTAGTTCCGTCTCTGCACTAGCACAGCATTTATATACTATGTAATCACAGTCAATTAGTAACTTCATTCCCAAAAAGTCTCCAAACCGATTGGAACTTTCTTTGAATGCCATCTAACTTGTTCAGTTACTGGGTTTACACAAATCATGTAAACATCTTCTGGAAGTTTGCTTAATGTAGGGTTTGAATAATAAGAATCTTTATATCTGTTAGTGTCTGCTTTAACATCACACTTATAAGAGTTTCCATTTACATGTAGTACTAAATCATAAGGTCCTACTTTGTACGCATTCCTAGTTACTTCGCAATCTTTTCTACTGGCTTTGTATAGGACTAAATATTCCCATGCATCACCATTTCTATCTTGTTTTGTCATAAATTAATGTACTTCTGCCCATGAATTTCCATGCTTTGCATCTGCTGAAATAGGGCATCTTAAGTTGTAATATTCTCCAGCTAAAATTGCTGATGTTTGTAGTCCGTACCTCGTAGCAATAATGCTCTTAGGTTCACATTCAAATTGCAGTTCGTCATGAACGAAAGCTAATTGATGAGTGTGTATTTCGTTTTTAGTAAATAAATCGTTAGCAATAACCATCCAACGCTTCGCGACAACTCCTGCCGAACATTGAAGGAGGTAGTTCAGGGCTTTGTGTGGGCTATCTACTAGGACTCTCCGTCCATCAATAGCTTTAAGCCAACCTGTTTTACCCTTCTCTTTAACTGCGTCTAGTAACTCAGCTAATCCATCAATTGCAGCAACGTAAGCTGTTCTAATTTCCTTGCCTTTTTTCTTAGCTTGCTGCTCATTTAAGGTGTTGTCATAGGACAAACCTAGCTTGAGATTTCCAGCTCCATAAAGAAAGGCATATGATACTGTCTTGACTTGTCGCCTAGAAATGCCGATCTTATCAGCATTAACTTGGTGAATATCATCGTTGAGTAGTATGTCTGCATATCTACCGCCGTCATACCTAGCTAAGTAATGAGCTAATATCCTTAACTCAATTCCTGCTAAATCAGCCCCAACCATTACTAATCCCGGGGAGGCTGTAAATAATGCTCGAAACTCTAGTCCAGCAGGGACTTGTGCGAGATTCGGATTACGATGACTAGCTCTAAATGTATTTGTATTTACTGAGCAATGATGATGAATCCTTTTATTGGCAGTAACAAGCTTGAGCCATGCGTTCACGCCTTCGGATATCATCCCAAGCGATTTTTTTATCGTCAAACATTTCGCACATTGAAGCGAGAAGGGAATATTTATCTCCGTCAATGTAATCTCGTCTATAATTGGTTTCCCAGTCGTAGTGGTCTTGGTCAGTTTGACATTCAAACGATTCGTAAGAATCCATGCTATGTGATCTCGTGATGTAGGGTTAAATTCTTTTAGTCTTTGGAACTCTGATCCCTCTCGATATCCTTGAGGTGCGTTATCTCGTTTAGGAGTGAACAACGCTCCTCCAACGAAAGGGAATTCTTGCCGAAGTATTTTAAGAGTTCCTTCCATCTCTCTTCGGAGAGATGATTCAAGTTCGACAGCTTTTTGTTCATTAAATGTCCATCCATGTATTTCTTGTTCTGTTAGTATTTCTGAGACTCGATGTTCTAATTGACACGAGTCATCAAGGGGCGGAAGTGCTCGCATAATTTTGTTGTAACGTGTACGTCTTGTACACAATAATCTTGCATTTCTTGTGACCATTCTTGCCAGTCACTTGTTTTTCCAAACTCTCCTTTATATTCGCCTAAGCGGTATCCATAACTTTCTAAACTGTGTCGTCCATATAGCTGTAATGGCATCCTCGGCCACTGTCTTTTCTTATCTACCTCTATCATGTTTGGATGATATAAGCGAGATAAGATAAGAGTGTCAATAACAGTAGCATTAGTAGTAAACCAAGAATAAATTTTCCGAAGAACAGGTAAGTCGTAGCCAATAATATTATGACCAACAAGAACATCAGCATTGGAGAGCCAATGTAAACCTTCTGTGATCGGGTAGCAGTCACCACCTTGATTATTAAATACGGTGGTTTCTTCTTTCGTATTGTCATATATGGAGATGCAATGTATCTCAGAAACGTCATGATACAGTCCGTTAGTTTCAATATCAAAGACGAGCATTTGTTTTTCCGACATATGTTTTGTCCTTAAACTTCGCTTTCTTCTTTGCTTGTTTTGTAGGTGGTTTAGGTTTTTCCAGCTCAGAAGTCTGTGCTGGGATTGAAAATTGTGTTTTCAGCTTCATTAAATTTACAGGTGGTTTTATCGTATTTCAGTGATGCAGCTACGCCTGTCTCTCCTGAGTATCTATTTTTTAAAACTCTTAAAGTCGAGACATCATCTGGGTTTTGCTGGTCGCGTTCCAAGGCGAGTACGGTGTCACTTAGTTGGCTAATTGAAGCGGATCCGCGCAACATACCAATTGAAACTTTGTGTCCATCTTCTATTGCCTTATCGCCTTGCGCTCTTCTTAAATGAGAAACTAAAAATAATTTAATTCCTGTACGTTCAACCAGACTTCTTAAATCAGTCATGGTTTTGTCTATAGTTCTTCTCTCATCCATACTTCCATCTAGTCCGGATAATAATATGGATAAATGATCGAGAAAAATTACTTTAATATCTAAGCCCAGAGCCATGTATTCGATACGACTGTAGATAGTATCCGCAGATAAACTACCAAAATGGTCGTATAAATAAAGGTTCCAATTATTGATAGTGGAATCATATGCGTCTTTTAATGTGGTGTATTCATGTTCACCAAGATGTAGGGCTTTTCCCACAGCTACAGACATAAGTCCTAATGCTGTTCGCCTGTTAGATTCTTCTAATGCGATATAGCCAACCTTGACTCCCTCTTCTAATAGTTGAGTAGCCAGTTGACGACAGAAGGTACTCTTACCTTGTCCTGTCCCTGCGGTTATTGTGGTCAGTTCTCCATAGCGGATGCCATGTGTCTTCTCTTGTAGTCCTTCCCATTTGTACTTGTGATCACATGGGGGACTTGGTGTAGTGACGGATTCTAATAAAGATTTACCATCAACTATCCCATCGGGTTGATACGGTTTAGCATCCCAGATAGCCCGTCTAATAGCTTCAGTATCGTTCGCTTGTAACGCATCTGACGCATCTTTGTATTGCTCCAAGCGAGCAATCGTGACTTTCCCAAAAGGTAGGATTGACGCTGCATCTTCAACAGCTTTTCTTCCTGCGTCATCATTGTCGAAGAAGAGGCATATCTCCTCATATCCTTGTAGTAAAGGTATTTGTTTTTGAAGGTCCTTTTTAGCTGACGCTGCGCCATGTGGTAGCGAAACCATCGGCCAGTTCGGAAATGCTTCATAGCAGCTCGCAGCATCTAATTCGCCCTCAGTAATAACAATACGCTTGCCAGTACTAGGGAATAGGTGCTGACCAAATAAGGTGTTAGTGGAAATTCCTTCATACTTAAACTCTTTTAATTTGTTTTTAGTTTTGAACCCTTGAATTTGTCCAGAACTGTCGAAATAAGGGAAGCGTAAGTGTGCATCGTCTCTGTAGATTTTGTACTTTTCGCATGTTTGTTCGCTAATTCCTCGTTTTTGCAGCCTTTGGGCTGATCCTTTGAATTGAACATTTGATTGCATTTGATGAGTGTGTTGTTTATCGCCTGCCGTATATGTCTGGCAAGCAAAGCAGTAGCTGTGTCCATCTGTATAAACGCTATTAGCGTCAGATGAGCCGCAGTTACTACATGGTTCGTGTCTTATAAATTCTGATTCGTTATCCATTCGTAATTTAAGCTTGAATCACCAGATACCATATGAGTCGTAGGCACTAAGTTAAAAGCCAATGACTGTCTAGTAATATCTGATCTGTGAGCGTGACTATAATGAGGTATAAAAGCAGGGAAAAATACTGCTTGACCTGTCTTTGGTGGTATAGCTATATCACTATGAGCTTGACAATGATCATCTGATTGATGATGGAAACTAAATAAAGGTGGTAAAGGATTTTCAAACATTAGAGGACAACTATTGTCGTCATATTCTCCGTAATATAAAACCCCTGACCATTGGCAATTTCTATGGTTATGTATATGCACTGAATCACCTTTCTCTATCCTTGTCATCCAAGAAGTTGTTATCTTATTTTTACAATCAACTCCATATAAATTTTCAAAAAATCTATCAAATTTAAATTCAAGTAATTTTTTTAACTCAATATGTGATTCGAGTATTCTATATTGCCCAGCATGGAAAGTTCCATGACCTTCTTGTGCAGCATTATGGGCATATCTAATATCTTGTCTTAATGCAGTGAAGTCGAAATCGACCTCACATACATGGAAGAATATACTAAAAGCTTGAAATGTATTCATGTCAACCAATCAATTGGAATGGCGTGGTATGCACACCATTTAATTCCGTAGCGTTTGCACCATTGCGCGTAGGTAGTCTTTGATTTCTTAGAAATAGTATTGTATGGATTTTGAAAAACCATACGTAAATCTATTTCTGGATTCTCTTTTATCACCTGACGAACCTTGCGGCGATCCTCACTACGCCAATAGCCCTTAGTTTCAAGGACTATACCGTTAGGAAGGATAAAGTCAGGTGTATATAAATGTTTAATAGTATATGCAAAACTTACGCTCTCATATTCATAATCAACACCTAGTTCGCATAAGAGATCAGAGACTTTCTCCTCTAATCCTGATTTGAACATTAGAAATCGTCATCCTCTACTGAGCTTGGAGTTGTATCTACTATGACGTTTGGTTCATCAGCCTTAAAGCCAGATGTCTTACCAAACAACTCAGCTACTCCATCCTCATCAAGGTCTCCACTATCAATGCCGGCTCCACTCTGGATAGAAACGATCTGCACTCCGGACAATTTCAATGATGTGCCATATGTCACGCCATCTCTCAGAATGTAGGGTTTTTGGTGAAAGCCGAGCTTAACTTTGGAACCTTCATAAACTGGTGTGTCTACGTTAGTTATTGGTGTGCCTTCTGTATCGACTACTGGAGGTCTCTTCTCTTCAGCCCATGAGAATTTAATAACAAATTTCCCTTCAGAAACTTCCTCCCATGGCTCAGGTCTAAGGGTAGATCTCTTTGGATTCTTTAGCTTTGACTCTGCCCATTTAAGACAGTCAGCTCTCTCAGTCTCAAGCTTGTCAACTATCTCCTTACCGACTACGGCTTTCAAGGAGTAGCCAAACTTACTTGGCTTTAGTATCGCCTGATAACCCTCAAGGGTTACAGGTTTTTCGGTGATGTGTATGTTCTTCATTAACAGAAAAAATATGGTGAATCAATTACTTGGGATATAAAATCCATATCTCCAATAATCGGCGGTTCAGTTTCTGCTCCAATTGCTTGGGCAAATTCTTTTAGGAAGTCATGTCCTGCGAACAGGTGCATGTATGTATCTCTAACTAGGTGGGATAAATGTGTCATATCTGTCGCTCTACATAGAACGGAATCATGTATCAAACTAATTGGTGCATGAAATTGTGTAGCAGATAGATGTAGCAGACTTGCATCTAGTGAATGGATTAGATTTGGAGCGGTTGCGTTTCGGTGGTGTCGTATATCAACGCCTAATTCGCCATCAGCTATTTTGATTCGTGTACGACCAAGCAGTTGTAGTTCGATTACCTTGGTGTCCATCTTCATTAATCGCTGAGTGACTCGAAAGCCGGATGGTGTTACCCATACGAATTGTTCTGCACCATTTTTAATAGCGTTACCTATCTCTTTTTCTATCCATCTCATAACCTTCATCGGTCCCGGGACAACCTCTTCCATGGCATCCCTGACCGCTTTAACTATTTGTGTTAGCTCTTCGTTTTCAATCTCAACATCTATATCATCAAAAGCATCACGTATATATTGCCTGTTACTAAAAGGTTTTGCATTATAAGGTATTGTCATAACGCACCTTTTGGTCTTCTTCCTATCCCAATAGGATCGGAGTCTTTCAGGTATATCCTTTACACTTGTTTCTGCAATTAATTTATAAGCATCTTGAGGTGTCTTACTTGGTAGGACATTTACCATCTGAGCTGTTGACTTGTCTCGAGCGAGACCAGCGAGCACCTGTAATCCTGAGCACGTTGCATCTGTGGCGACAGGTAGTCGTGTAATTGTCCTTGATCCTTGAATAACTACTGCGTAGTATTCCTCGCAAGCTGCAAGAAATTGCCAAGGTTCGTCAACTGTTTCCCAGTCTCCAATGTTGTTGATTGGATCTGTAGCTACTCGCTTAATGAG
>Ga0209503_10000317_pt1 | contig 32269 bp, 26 predicted proteins | sample SouAtlMetagenome_2_FD_187448 | JGI IMG/M metagenome (GOLD analysis project Ga0209503, IMG submission 187448) | Marine eukaryotic phytoplankton communities from Atlantic Ocean - South Atlantic ANT15 Metagenome (SPAdes) (version 2) | ecosystem: Environmental > Aquatic > Marine > Oceanic | place... | reverse complement strand
GACAATCGCCACGCCCCACTCCCGGTAGATCTGGGCCTGAATCATGGCCGCCGCGTCCTCGACCGAATCAGCGTCGATCAGGCCCTTTCGGAACCGCTTGCCGGCGATCTCGTCGGCGCAGACGCGTTAGGTTTCTGTCTGATACTTACTAGGCCTAGTGAGGTGTTGGTCGCTCGAAATCGGCGACATGGGTCTCTCACGGGAGCGCAAGCAGGAGTATTTTGGCAAGATGGAGGGCCTCCTTGATGCGTACTCTAGAATCTTCATCGTGTCTTGTGACAACGTTGGGTCGAAGCAGTTCCAGCAAATCCGCATGGCTCTTAGGGGGGAGGCTGTTGTGCTCATGGGCAAAAATACCATGATGCGCAAGGTCGTCAGCGCCTACCTTGCTAAAAACCCAGGCCACCCGTATGAGATGCTACTGCCGAAGATCATGGGCAATATTGGATTCGTGTTCACGAATGGTGATCTCGGTAAGGTGCGCGAGCTAATCGAAGACAACCGCGTGCCCGCCCCCGCACGTGTCGGTGCCATTGCACCAATCGACGTTGTGGTTCCTCCGGGTCCAACGGATTGTGATCCGGGTCAAACCAATTTCTTCCAGACCCTACAGATAGCAACCAAAATTGTGAAGGGACGCATTGAAATTACGTCCCCAGTAAATCTGCTCAAGGCTGGTGACAAGGTGGGTAACTCAGAGGCCGTTCTCCTCCAAAAGCTCCACATTAATCCTTTTGACTATGGCCTGGTGATTACAGACGTTTATGACAATGGGTCCATATTTGATGTCAAAGTCCTTGATCTTACTGATGATGACCTGTTTTTCAAGTTCGGTAATGCTCTCGGCGCCATTTCCTCGGTGTGTCTGCAAACTAGTTACCCGTCTATTTGTTCGGCGCCCCACTCCATTGCAACCAGCTTTAAAACTCTGGTGGCAATTGCGGTGGAGTGTGGGGGATATTCTTTTGGCAAGGCTGGTCCTTTCAAAGCTTATCTCGCTGATCCATCAGCTTTCGTATCTGCTAGTGACGGAGGCGGTGCGAAAAACACAACGACGGCTGAAGAACCGAAAGAGGAGGAGGAGGAGGAGGAGATTGACATGGGTGGCGGCATGGACATGTTTGGCGGTGATGGTGGTGGCGACGACTATTGAGTAGAAAGTGATGTAAGCTAAAATTCGGACCATATGATGTTGTCATTTTTTGTGACCATCACTGGCATTTGATCAGCATTTGAATACGGAATCGCCCCTATGCAGGCAATTTGGCCTCCTGAGGGCCCTGTATACCTATGGCGTGGGGTGGGGTGCATACGCAAATGCGACCCTGAGGTCGGCGAAGGAACCGCAACTGGAAACGTATTGGGGGGCGGGCGGGCCACTAAGATCTTTTTACTCTAATCGCCCCCAAAGGGGTGGATAAAGCCCCCCCCGAAGTACTTGTAGTAAGCACCAGGGAAGTCCCAACATTATAGATTCGGAGCGACCGTGCCGACTCATCATGACTCGGATGCCAGTCGTGGGGTTCTCTGGTCCGCGTGGTTGTTTAGTTTGGGTCGCCTAGAGTCACTAGCTCGCAGGGTGCTACGGACACCTAGAGTCTGGCAACCTACGGACACGGACGCTAGGTATCTCAGCTGTCTCTGCGCTACGCCACTGGTACCCGCCGGCATCAGCAGGCTCTCGGGGCTTGAGACTCCGAGCCGGGCCCAGTCTCTGGGCGGCGCGACCCACCCGGCGGCGCATCTAAGTCTGCGAGGGTAGTTTGTATCTGGTGCGGGCCATGGCGACCCCTCTCGTGTAGCGCGCTCGAAGTCCACGTCTCTGCAAGTATCCGAGCGTCCAGCGTCCCTCGAGGGACACAGGCTAACGTACGAATAGAGGGAGAGTTAAGGCCCACCGGGACGTTTCGACAATGAAGCATCGCTCGTTGATAGCCTTGCTGGTTTTTGGGCTTTCTCCGCTTGCGGAGGCCTCATTGGGTGCACATTATGCTGCGCATGAGCCCCTGCAAGTGATTGCAAACAAGGTAAGGTTTAGGCCAATATTGGATTGTCACACAACTTTCAATGTGTAGGTCGGTCCTTTCAACAATCCGTCTGAGACGTACGAGTACTACTCGCTACCGTTCTGCTCTCGCACCAAAAAAAGAAGACGCGAAGACTTTGGTGAGCGACTCGTAGGGGATCGGAAGGTTGTTTCGCCGTACGAAATTACTTTTCTAGACAATGTACCATGGCGTCTCTTGTGCGAACAATCTTTCTCTCAAGCCGAATTGAGAATGTTTACGCACGCGATTGAGAATGATTATTACTTCGAAATGTTCATAGAAGATCTACCCATGTGGGGGTATATTGGTGAAGTAGAGGGCGAGGATGTACTTTTAGGGCATCTAGAGACGGTTAGACGCTACATCTACCCTCACCTCCATTTTTCAATTGGATATAACACTGATCAAGTGGTGTCAGTGAATGTATCCACAAATCCACAGCGCAAAGTAGATATCACCGAGGAGTTTGATGGCACTGAAGTCGCTTTTTCCTACAGTGTCGAGTGGCTGGCTCGGCTAGATCTAAAATGGGGTTCGAGGATGTCACGTTATCATGATTCAAGATTCCTACCAGGAACTTTTGAAATTCACTGGCTGTCAATCATCAACTCTTTCGTTCTTGTGTTGTTGCTGACTGCGTTCCTAACAATCATCATGATGCGCGTGCTTAAAAATGATTTCTCGCGCTACATGGAGGTAGAAGAGGATGAAATCGGGGAGGAAGAAACAGGTTGGAAATTGATCAATGGAGATGTTTTTCGATTTCCCCCCTTTGCCAATGGACTTACGGCCCTGCTTGGTGCGGGTGCACATCTCCTGTGTGTTACCTTGTTGCTTTTGATCTGCGCGATATCGAACTGTATTGTGCCTACGAAACGTGGTGCCATTCTTACAGCCATGATCATTCTATATGCATGTACGGCGCCCATTGGCGGCTTCGTGTCTGCGCGCCTCTACCGTCAAATTGGCGGTAAAGCATGGCTTTCAAATGCACTTGTGACAGCCACTGTCTTTCCTATTCCACTGGCACTTGTCTTTACATGGGTTAATTCAGTAGCTCTCGCACATGGTTCATCCGCTGCTCTGCCCGTAGTTGCTGTTTTTATAATCACTGCTCTCTATGGACTTGTTGCACTCCCGCTTACCCTGGGTGGTGCTATACTTGGGAGGCAGCTGTCGTCGGATTTCAATGCTCCGTGTCGCACCACCCGTGTTCCCCGTGAGATTCCCACAGATGCACCGTGGTTCCGTACCCCAGCGGCGCAAATGTCTCTCCAGCGTGCCTTAAGGCCCACGACAAATAGTTAAGTTTGTTGAGTTTCTAGGTTCATGGCTGGTTTTCTGCCTTTCAGTGCTATTTACATTGAACTTCATTACATATTTGCTTCGTTGTGGGGCCATAAAATCTATACCCTTTTTGGAATTCTGTTCCTTGCGTTTATCATGCTAATCATTGCAATGTCCCTGTGTAGAGATAGAAAATCTGGATGTTGAATATACTTCCGAATGCAATAATGTAGGTAACCGCTTTCATTACAGTTTCGCTAGCCTACTTTCAACTGGCACGTGAGGACTATCGGTGGTGGTGGCGTTCTCTTATCTGCGGTGGGTCGACGGGCGCCTTCATATACGCTTACTCCTTCTTTTATTTTTTTCATCGGTCAAGCATGAAAGGTATGATCCAGGGGAGTTTCTACTTTGGCTACATGGCTATAATCTCTTATGCCTTCTTTCTTATGCTGGGAGCTGTTGGGTTCCATGCCACATTTGCATTTATATGTCACATTTACTCTGTAGTAAAAGCCGATTAACCCACCCTGGACATATAAAGTTTCATAATCAATTATCTAAATGCAAAACGCCGAATAAAAAGTAAGCTTCTTGCTTCTACATGCAATAAGCTTAATTAAATTGAAGTAAGCAAAATGGGAAACTAATCAAGCTTCAGAATGTTTTGAGGGCCTCTGGTAAGCCTGGGCCTGCGGGCATGGCGGAGGCACCCATAGTACTCTCGACGTATGCGTGTGCAACACAAGCTCGGCAACACAAGCTCGTAGACTACGCCGTGAGTGAGGTTTTACATGGTCGACTTGGTAATAGTGAAAGAGTTAACTAAGCGACAATGGCCGGTCACGGTTACCTACTAGGTAGGGACTTCTCTCTATTGGGCACCAATGGGTGGTACGTGTCCTCTAGATATTGGAACCTAACGGCACGACGCAGCCAAATCCCAGGCTCTCTCGGCGTGCGTCGTTGGCTACGCCGACGGCTCATCCACCACCCCGCTCGCTGAGAAACGACGGCTCGGCCGACTAGTCCCAGTTGGTCACGACAATCGTGTGCGACGGCATCTGCGACGGTCAGTCGGAGGGATATGTTAATGGGCGGGACTCGGAGCTGAATGGTAGTAAATCTACTAGTATTAACTTAGCAAGAATACAGTCACTGGCGGATTGGGACCCTGCCTTTCCCTACGCACCCCTACGCAACTCGGGGGGACCCGGCGTGCTAGAGGGGCTACTAGTAGCCTGAGAGCTCAATAAGCGACTCTCACTTCGACTCGGATTTTCTCTCTCTCTCTCTCTCTCTCTCTCGGGCTCTGCGCAGCAAGTCGCGTCCACGGCGGACCCGGCGGACGCTAGCCGAGCGGGAGTGGCGAGGAGGTAATAGGTAGGCATGGTCCTTACTTGCCAGATCAGGATGCCTAGCTTTCTATGACGACGCATTGACGTGACCAAAGTCTTCGCATCTGACCCACGTCACTGGTACAAGGGCCTCAGAAGGCTAAAACTATTTGCATATAAGCGATTTTGTTGGGCTCCTTGATGCCATGGTGGTCTGTTTTTTTTTGGGCCTTGGAGCTTGGCTGGACTCTGTGGGCGTTGGCAATACAGGCTATACACCACTTTGGAGTAGTCTGACTGCGAAACTACGTGGCCACAGAGAAGGCAAAAAAAAGCATTGATTCGTGTGGACATGCCGACTGCAGAGTAAAATTCATCTGAGTTCGCATTGTCAGTAAGTCGAACAGCGATCGCTGCTTCTGGATACTACTTTACGGGATCAAGTTTATGACAGATAATTGCGATTCTTTTCTTAAGCGTATCTGTCGTCGACGGGAAAGCCAATGTTGCTGCTTGAACAGCTGGTTTTATTGGCGTACTCTTAGATGCGCGTCTCATGATATTGTTCTTTAGCAAGAAAGCCATTGACATATCCGCAACCTCTTCCCAGCCAGCCAGCCCAACTTCACGCGCGGCCAGGTTAAGAGAGACAACATCAGGATTCATGTGACTTGAGATATTTGCGATGTTCTTCGCGGAGAGTCCAAAATGAAAGTGCATCAGAGAAACAAGAAGATTGGTAGAGCAAGCCAATATGCTTGCGCTCCTTCGTCGCTCTAATTGAGCGTGTTGGATAATCGAGGCTAGTCGCTGCAAGTTATGATGTGTTTGCCGCATCAACAAGCTTAGGTGATTGATCTGTACAGGGCGACCATCCTTGAAACGAATAAGTAAGCGTTTTTCTATTGTTCGAAACTGATGAGACGCGTCGTTTAAGGTGGACTCTGCGATACGTAAAGCAACTCGAGTTGCATGATGATCATCTACCGAAGCAAAATAGTCAGACAGAGGAAGAGGTTCCTTATACGAGATTTTTACACCACCCCTATCGTACCATCGGCATTGTAGCCTAGTGCACAGCTCATTTGTAAGCAGCCAGAGAGCAGGAAGAGCAGTGCTCTGAATGCTATAACTACTAGTATACCTGGATACAATCAAAGTGCCAGTTACCTGCACTTTAGGGGATGGTTTGGCTATTGCTGCGGGTAATAAATCATCTGTTGTGAAGTGGAACTCAAAAGAAATGGCTTGCTGGGCAGCGAATCTTAATTCTTTTGATTTCATGTCTGTTTGAAGAAGCATGTCTGCGAAAAGATCAAACATTTCAACCTAAAACATAATTAAGTGTTGGTCTCCTAGACCTGGGACATCGTGCACTGAGTTTGGCTGCTTCCTTGTCTGTATCTAGTGTAATTTTATAGGCGGCCCGTTGAGATTGCGGTGTTGATTGCAAACGACAGTTCAGGGCCAGAGGAAGTCGAAGAGCCACGGACGCAAATTTAATGTGACTCTCTGTCGATCGATATTTGGCGATGGCTGCAACTCGCATGGTGGCGGCTGGAAATGGCTTTTGGACATAAAAGAAAAACTCTAACCAGTGTGGCTTCGATGTCTCGCGACCAACATCAGTGACCATCGTAACTTTCGGCACGTGCACCCATGAAGGTGAATTAACCGTGACAAAAGCCTTAGGGAACGCACTTTCGCCGGAGCAGGAAGCGAATAGTAGTGCACTTGTGGTGACACGCTCAACAGGGTTTTTACTCCAAGGCCCCTCGTTTGAAACCCCTGGCGTTTCTGCATACAACCTAATCAACGCCGAGTATTGGATGTTTGAATTTTGCACACCAATCTTGCTACTTTTGATGATCTCATTGCTGGCAGAGGGCTCAAAGCACCGCTTTTGATCAAATTGGTATTTGGTTATATCCCTTTGAGCCCGAGCGGCCCGAGCTCTAATAAACAAACGTGCGGCAGAAATCTCCTCAGTCCTGGGACTAGTCGCTTCTTTGCGCAAAGATAAGAACTCTCTTACAGTAGCAGAGGGGGCGACTTGAATAGCTGAGAGCTTATTAAGCGGCACTTTTGACACCGGTTCCGTACCAAGAAACCTAAACTGAGGATTAGCTATTATTTTCGAAATTATTGATCACGATGGGTTGCGCGCTGTGTCATCACATTGCCAGCGTCATCTAGTACCTAGTCAACAATCAGATGCAGTAATGCAGCTGAAATAACACGTTGCTTTGCACAACCAACATCATGCCAGCCTTTGTTAACGTAGTGCATAGTACCTGGTAGCAGGCATGTAGACAGTGAACCAATACTTAAGGCGCTGCCAGCCAACGCTAAACAAAGAAATGGAAAGCGGCTTACTCACGCCACCACACGCAACCCAAATAACTTGCAGTGCGGAATTTAGCACATAGACACGAGCATCAGAACCATAAATAATGATATTATCAACATCACAACAGACGTGAGGGCTGCTTTTCATTTCCGATGCGCATTGTTCCAGTACCTAAATACTGCAAGATTACAACTAGTGATGTTTTCATTCAAGTACTCGTGGCCATGCCTCAATTCCAAATGTAGGGCAGATGCATAATGACGTGGGATGGAAATCCATCAGTTTGGAGGCTTGCAGAACACCGTCCACTGATACAATAAATAGAGTATGCTCGCCAAGAGCAACAATCTGACCTGGGAACAGAGTCTACATGCGCATTATGTATTTCACATGCGCTGTCATCACATATTGAAGTCATCCTTACGTGGGCGATGCCAAATGAAAGAATTAGCTCACCAACATTACATATCCAATCTGCTGTCACAACTCGCCTGGTCTTATTGCTGTTACAAGGCAAGAGGACACATTTGTCTTTGGCTTCAATTAAGGTTCCACTAGTTTGAAGTGAGGCTGACTTGTCTTGATTAGTGGAATGTGCTAGTGCCTAGTTCGTAAGTTGGTAGACATCTGAGCACAAATTACAACTTGAAAGACCTGAAACTTATAACAAGCAATCGACATGGCCACGTTACTTGTTACGAATGCATCTGCAGATTGGACATACTCGATCGGTCCTGGCGCTAAACAATCCTGGAAGCAGTGGCAGAGTATTTCAGCCTAAATAAAGCAGCGATAATCCTTACGATGCAGTTCAAAGTATGCAAACTTCGCTGATATAACATCGTAATCGTATATTGTAACGTGGCCATCTATATGCTGGACCAGGATCATCTCTCGATCAGTACTTCCCCCAAATGAGCCCAGACACATAGAGAAAGCATGCGTTCCAATATTCTTCACTTCGAAGTCGTGAATATATTGCGTAGTTAGCTCCAAATGAGAAGTTTCGATACTCGAGCCCTGATTGGTGCGCGCCGAGCATGTGCATACCCTTAGTTTACTAGGATGTAAGACAGCTATTGCGTGTGCACGGCCAACTTTGAGTTGATAGATTGGAGCATCCAGACGGACTTCCAACAGTAGGCTTTTTGTGCTGTCTTCGGTTCTATTGGGCATCAATGGGTTGTGAACCCGTAGCCAGCCCTGCAACGAGCCGGACACTATTCGAGGTTTTCCTGAGTTATCAATGATTCCTGCTGCGAGGCCGCCGCCACTAAACTGTTCACCGTGGCCGAGGGTTGTAGACCACCAGTCCTTTAACTTGAATAATGACATATATCACTGGTTCAGACACAATATTCTAATCATGAAATCAACAGATAGATAGAAACTGCGCGATACCTACAGTACTAGTACCTATGCAGCCGACAATTGGTACGTATGCTTAAGCCTGTATGCTCGTATTTGCGTCTACGGGTGCCGGATGATCTCTCTTTGGCCCCTTGGCACAGTATCTTGGGAATGCCCCCCCCCCTTTCGGATGGCCCCTTCAAGTTGCCAGCACTTGGACCCGCCCCTCCCTCACCTAACATGCCTAAGAGAAAGGCCGAATTTACACATGGGCACCCGCACGATGCGAGGATGGCCGCGCGCCTGGGCCGTATCATATACTCAAAGCAGGTGCATCACCTGGGCTCTGCCCGAGCGCCCGGAAATGCTGGATACTCTGCTTTTCAGCATAAAAAAGACGCACGAAATCTCGCCGGGCGTGCGCAGAAGCTGCCCCCCGCGCGGTTGCTACCCTGTTACGACCGGGCGAGGCTACGGTCATCTTGGCGTATCATAGCGACCGTCTCAGCATCGCGAGAGACCGATTCGAGGTTCTTGGCGCACGCGGCGACATGAATAAATCGACTTTCGGGACTGAGGACAAGTGCAACCCTTTAGAAGCCATAATCGGAGCTGCGCTACGATATCAAACCCTGCGGAGCCTCACGGCAACCGAAATCGGGGCGGCACCGCGACTTAGGCATGTTACGCAGGGGGTCGTTGTGAGTGACCGTCATGCCGCGGCCACCAGTAAGGGTGGTCACGGTGAGCGTATCGACCTCACGGTCATGATACAGTCCAGGCCCCGGGGTACCGTGACCGCGAAACCGTGACTATCGAAGCCACCCTAGCCCTGGGGGACGAATCATCTCTCGCTCCATAGTCCGAGTCTACTATCACTGGCATTGGCAAGCCTGCCCGGGCCAGTGAACTTGAATGTGGCTAATCTTTGTATCCGGCTCGCTGGGCATTAAAAGCGATTCCGGAGTCGGACTCCGGGTCCTGGCGGACGCGGACAGGCCGCCGAGCCGTGCGCTTTCTCAGGCTGGTTTGGAAAATACGCAGGAGTGATCTCAGGAGCAGGAGGCGACTTCCCCCCTATCAAACCGGAGGGGATGTCGAAGCGGCCTCGGGATAGGGAGTAGCCTCAGGCTCAGGCTAGGTAATTCAAAGATACGTCTAGGTTGTTAAACATTGGAATCCTACTAGACTATTCCAACCCGCACATTAAAGAACGGTCGAGAGATCGCCTCTCATGATGGTATATGCCGAAAAATCTCAATCAGATTGGAACAACCTGGCCGGCGGCAAAAGATACAGCTACGCCGAACGCGCTGCGTCTATATTTTGGCTTAGCGTCAATTTCGACGATGGCAGCTGCACCTTAAAGCAGTTAGCAAAGGAGATTATCCGTGCTACTGATGGGGCATGTGAAGCGCTAAAGACGCTGATTACAACTGAAGAAATACAACATTTAGCAACACGTGACTACTTCTCCGCTTTGATACTGTCTCGTGCGCCTACAGGATTCGTTAGGTGCATCGAAACTGTCCTTACAACCTCCTTGATGGGGGCGCATGGCTCTTTTTTTAAGTGTGATAACGCTGAGCCTGTCAAAAGTATCAATCAGTTCCTTGCCTTTTCTTCTTTTTGGACGAACGTCCACTTTCTTGGTTGGTATCATTTTTTCAGAGAAACAATACACAAGGTCTTCTACGAAGGTATTGATCGTTGTGTGTTTGATATTTGTGCTGAGAGGTATGATACTCCCATGCTTCATATACTGGAGAGGTGGAAAAAATCAACAGTGCTGCCTTGGCTAATTGCAATTGATCGTAATAGCTTATCATCTAAGTTTGAAAGGCATACTGAAGCTTCACTTGGGCGACTGGTGGACCTCGTTGTGGTTGAGACTTACGTTAGTGCTCGTGTCAAACAGTTTTACGACATCATCGCCGAGTTTCCAGAGTCTGCATGCGCTGTTGTTGAGCTTTGCAACGCGCTGTCTCGCACGCGGCAACATCATTTCTTGGCCCGTTCGCTTCGATTGACACTTTGTCGCAGGCTGCTCCACTTAGGAGCAAACACCTCGCAAATTATAGAAATGTATATATCTACCATCAAAGTGCTTCGTATCTTAGATCCCCGTCGTATTCTTCTTGATACTGTGACTATGCCTGTGAGACAATATTTACAACATCGCAAGGACACGGTACGTTGCATCGTAGCCAATCTCACTGATGAGCTCTCTGGCGAGCTATACGAGGAGCTCCATCGGTCAAAATCTATGGTACTTGGCTCTTGCGACTCTGATAATGAGAATCACGACAGTCCAGGGGAAGATTGGGTTCCAAATCCAAGTAATTGTCAAAATGCGATTCCAAAAACAATGCGAGATATCCTGTCAATGTTGATATCCATTTATGGAACAAGAGAAATATTTGTAGACGAGTATCGGCAGATGCTAGCAGATAAGTAAGGACATCGTAAGTTTTTTTGTGGACATTTTTATTGCAGGGTACTGACAAAACTTAATATGCACGAAACCACACAAGAAGTGAAGAATCTGGAACTACTAAAGCTACGCTTTGGTGATGCCTTACTCCATCATTGTGAAATTATGTTGCGTGATGTAGAAGATTCCACGAGGTTGAATCAACGAGCTCCCTGTGATTACCTTCGGGTCACCGTAATTTCTCAGGTATTTTGGCCTGAACTTTCTAACTGTGCGCTGACTATTCATCGGCTAGCTTCAGCGTGGCTTGCCGTTTTGCTGTCTGTCTGGCAGCCCAATAGGTATCTTGTTTAGATAGTGCAATTAGGCGTGTGAACTCTGCGCTAGAATCATTCGCCAACATGTACAACACGCTCAAAACTCCAAGAAAACTAGTTTGGTTGAAGGAGACAGGCCGCGCCCAATTAGAGCTCGATTTGGATTCTGGTGATAGAAAAGTTTTCGTTGTGTCTCCAATCCATGCTATTCTTATCTTGCATTTTCATGGATATGATAGTAGAAACTTACACGATCTAGCTTCCACAACTAGTTTACCTATCCACCGTGTGAAGAGTACCGTGGCGTTTTGGGTCAATCACGGGGTAATAGAAGAGCGATTATCAGGACTCTACTCTGTGTCGTCCCAATTTCAACAGCATTCAAATTCTGACACTATTTCTGAAGAAAATGGTTCTGACCACACTGATCTTGGTAATCAAGGGGCGCATTATGATGACAATAAGAATTTCTTTTTCCCGTTCATTATTGGTGCTCTTTCGAATTTTGGCAAATTGACACTTCCAAGGCTCCACCGCCTACTTCGAAATATAATGCACAGCCAAAACACAGTCTATGACCTATCACCAAGGGAATTATCAAGAATCCTAGAATTACTTTGCGCGTCTCATAAAGTTGACTATTCTGGTGGACTTTATGGGCTTCCTCTCAACACGCCCAAGCAAGATAACTAGGTTAAGATAAGAGAGCGTGTCCTTTTGAACGTTAATTGACGCCAAAGTAACCCAAGATGTGAAGCTGAATACGCAAAAAACAGACCGTCGGATACACTTATCGCCTTTCTAGAATTCTCCGTGGTTTTGTGGCGGCCTCATAGACAGACCTACCTTGAGCAGTACGGGGACGCTTGTTCGTGGCCTGTCGGCATATCTCCCATCAAGCGCTAGTGGCACCAGTATTGCGGTCTGTCTACTGGCGGGTGCTGCTGCGCAGCCCATAGAGAGAGAGAGGACTACAAATGCCCTTTCCTAGTCTCCTAAACCCACCAATTGTAACCCAAAGAGGCACCATGTGTCTGACTTGAAATTATCATCCCGATAGCGACTGCGATATAGCACTATGGGGCCCAGGGTAGGACGCAAGACCTTTTGGCGAGTGTTTGGTAAGTGTTTGGGCCCGAATCTGTGTTGACGTAAGTGTTTGGACGAAACTGTAAGTGTTTGGGCTGGTTCTACTAAGTAGTAGCCTGAGGTACAAGGCCCGGGCTAAAAGGAGTAGAAACCAGAACATCCCGGCGTATAGGGCTGCGTTCGGCCTAAGGCACGTCGTTGGTGGCTATCATCTTGCGGCGGTGGCAGGCTCAGGGACGCTGATAGGGGCAGTCGCACGTGCGGGTACTGCGGCGCGCAAGTGTTTTCAGCTAAACTCAAGTGTTTGGGCAAGTGTTTGGGACGTCTTGGCAAGTGTTTGACGACCTCTCGGAGGGGAGAAGTAAATGTTTGGTAAGTGTTTGTGTTTGTGTCTGATGATGGGCCTATACCACACTTAGTAGAGCTACCTACGGTAGGGCATAATCCAGAACTAGGGCCTAATCCAGGTGAACCTGGGCATTAATGTCCCGGAGCCCCAGAGATGATGCAAAAGAGATATGCTGACTTCCTGCGCAACTTTCGGGCAGACTCGGTCTTCAAGCAGAAAGCGGCGTCCGTGTACTACCATCTCCTATTGGCCTTTTAGGTATCGCGAACTATTGATACAACATCATCGGTCGCGACGGCGCCCATTATGATAGTCATGCTGAATTCACCAAACTTAGGCGCGGTGAGTTGACAATTACTGTGGAGCTTTCTGAACTGGGATTATTTGATGGGGCACTACTGACATCGCTTCAAAAGTCACCAGAGGATCAACTGGATCTTTTTGAAGCTGCGGCCAATGACGTGCTGCGTAGGGCAGTCCTTAGCAATACACCATGTTCGCCTCAGTGCAGAAAATTGACAGGTGTAAGTTCATTCGCTTAGGTAATCGAAGTACTGGGGTGCAGATAGCACTGAAATCAACACAACTTGCAACCCCACTACGTTTACTTGCTGCAGACCACGTGGGGAAACTTATAAAGGTTTCAGGGATCATTGTTAGTGTGCATGCACCGTGGATTGCGAACCAAATTTGGGGCAACTGACTACTTTTTATAGGTTCATCCAAGGTCAAATCGAAGGCAGCTCGAATTGAGATTCAGTGACAGACGTGTTTCTATTAAATATGGCACTTTGTTTGATGCATCATAATGTAGGTGCTCGCGTTGCGGAAAGCGAGATTCTCTGGACTGTAGAGGTACCTTCTCAACTGCATCGCTACCAATAAAATGCAATAATGTTAGTCAAACAGATTGTGGGTCTACCCCTTACGTAATCTTACCTGACGATTGTTCGTATGTGGAAATGTTTTGATTGATTGGTGCTGCCTGAGCAGTCTACATCTAGGTACACAGATCAACAAACATTGAAGCTGCAGGAAGCACCAGAGACTGTCCCTGCGGGTGAGATGCCACGATCTACTCTTGTGGTGGTAGAAAGGGGCTTAGTCGACATTGCAGCTCCTGGAGCTCGAGTATCAATCCTTGGTGTTTTGTCTCTCTTTGAACGCGCAGACAAACCTCAGAATCCCGATGCTGCAGTTGCCGCAATTCGCTTGCCTTATATAAAGGTGGTAGGAATCGATTTCAACGTGGATGGTCATGGGAACAAATCTCGGCATTTTAGTCCTGCCGAGGAGGACCGCTTTGTGGAACTTTCGCGGCGGTCTGATATATACAGACTTTTGGCTGCATCTATAGCTCCCAGTATTCAAGGTGAATATACTTTGGATATAAAAAAGGCGTTGGCGTGCCAGCTTATGGGTGGATGCAAGAAAACGCTGCCAGACGGGGTCAAGTTACGTGGTGACATTAATGTTTTGCTCCTGGGCGATCCTTCAACCGCCAAATCTCAGTTCCTAAAGTTTGTGGAGAAGGTTGCTCCCGTTGGTGTATATACATCTGGTAAGGGTTCTTCAGCTGCTGGTTTGACAGCATCAGTTATTCGAGATAAAAATCGAGAATTTTTCCTTGAAGGTGGCGCTATGGTTTTGGCGGATGGAGGTATATGCTGTATTGACGAATTCGATAAGATGCGCGAGACCGACCGAGTTGCAATTCACGAAGCTATGGAGCAGCAGACGATATCTATTGCTAAAGCTGGCATCACAACAGTGCTCAACTCTCGCACATCTGTTCTTGCTGCAGCTAATCCAGTATATGGTCGTTACGATGATCTTCGTTCTGCCGCAGAGAATATAGACATGATGTCAACGATTCTTTCGCGCTTTGACTGCATTTTCATTGTCAGGGACATCCGAGATGAAGGCCGCGACCTCTCCATAGCTAAGCACGTCATGGGCGTTCACATGAAGGCTTCAAACACAGCTGGAGTCGTTCAGGCTTCAGCAGACCCACAAACGAGTCTGAACAACGCAGCTGATAGCATTCTCGAGCTCAAGTTATTGAGGGATTATGTTGCTTACTGTCGCACAAAGTCCTCCCCGCGCCTGAATAGTGAAACAGCTGCATTTTTACAGGGTTTGATTTCACATGCAAGCAATAGTAATTTTTGATGTAGGCCTTGCTTTCATCAGAGTATGTTTCTATTCGCGAAGTTGTAAAACGGCAAGGGGACTGCGCCGGTGGACAAAGACACCAAGCTGCACATTGCAGTGTGCAAAATCGAAGGCAAAGATTATCTTTATGCCACCTTAGGTGCCCGTAACTGTACGTCAGCTAGAGGCACTTGTGCGAATCGCCGAATCCCTGGCGAAGATGCGACTCGAAGCAACCGTGCAGTCCCGAGACGTCCACGAAGCACTTCGATTATTCAAGGTGTCGACTATGGCTGCTGCATCCGCTGCTCCACAAACGGTTGGAGTTGAGATGAGATTCCTTGGTGATGAGGAGCGTCTCCAAATTCAGAACGCGGAGCAATTTCTAAAGCAACGTGTGCCTGTTGGTACCGATGCCAAAATGTTGCTTGTTCTAGACGAAGGCGTTGCTCTTGGCCATGCTGATTTCGCATTGCGCCGGGCACTCAAAATCATGAGCAATCGCATGGAATTTACAGAGTTGGACAAAGGTCGACGTCTTCGCCGACTGAGGTAACGAAGGAATTTTGGCCAGAACGTGATGGCAATTATTACTGGACCCAATCCAAGTTGGACACTTCTGTCAACTGTTGGTTCTAGTTCATGGAACTATAATACTTCCTGCCGTCAGACTACATCAGGCAATAGCTTCTTCATGACTCGCAAGCCTGGACTATTTTTGGAAGGTCTTTGATGCATTGAGGGTAGAAAAGAGAGACTTCAATCTTACATACTAGCCGCCGCCCGATTGCCTGCTACCGGGTTGACCGTCTATAATAACCGCCTTGGGGAGCACACCTTGAATAATCGAGTCTAGGCTGCAGATCACCCGTGCCAGTCACTTGCCTGTGAACACCCCTCTTGTCACGGTATTCCCTCGGGAGACTCGGCGAGGGAGATCCGGGCTAAGCTGGATCATTAAACGGGTACACGGGCTGAATAAATAAATAAATATAAATAAATAATAAATAAAGGAAGACCTTAAGAAAGGAACATGCTCTAAGGGCCTTCTCCCTGCTCGCTCAGGGTGCCCAACCGGACTGATGATACGTAGTAGAAAGGGGCCGGACACCAAAGTGAGAAATTACCATAGCTTTTCTCCCTGAATAGCTCAAACCCGGAAACTTGCTACGAACATACTTAAGGTAATGACTAATATTCACGCAAAACAGGGGCTGCAAACGGTAGGGGGGTTTGGGGTGCGCCGGCCGCGGACAGGCCGCGGGGCGGACGGCGGAGACTCAAAGTTCCAAATCGACGTCGTAGTCGTCCGCATCGTCGTCGTCCGCATCAACTATAACCCCGCGCCGGTCCCAGGGCCCGTGGTTTCTCGCAAGAGCGCCCTCGAAGCTCTCTATTCGTCCCGCGTTGACCTCGACGCGGCCGCCGCGGTGCAATGATTTCCAGCTTTTCGAGCGCTTGAAGTTGTCCGCGGGACTTGGGGCATACCCACCGTACTGTCCGCACCGTTTTTTGTGCAGTGGCGTGCCCACATCGCGTATCGCACATCATGTGGTGGGAGAGCGATTTGGCGCATCGCGAAATGTTGTGCTGCCGCGCTTTTTCTTGGCGCACCGCCTCGGCCGACCCCTTGAGCGGTCAGAAATAGCTTGGGGCTGCCTATGGGTGCGTTTAGGCTGAAAACGAGGCAAAAACAAAATCGCGTTTAATCGAGATTCACGGGTTTTGCCGTTTTCAGCGCGCCGCTGCGCCCTAGTCCCGATCCCCGTACACCCCCCTGACCTCAGCCGGCCCTTAAGAGGGCCCTACGAGTCCCCTCGACCCAATCCGCGGGTACAGGCTAACGATGGAGCGAATCCCTATGGTGGCGCGGCCCCGTGTAGTAGATTACATAGTCACGGCCACGGCGGTAACTTGAAAACGCTTAGTACTTGAAGAGCACTCAACTGTCTGCCAGTGTCTGGGCGGAATTAAATACAAGCTAGTAAACCCCTTTTAGGCGAGCGGATGGACGCATGCAGCCCGTCGCGCCTTGGTGCCCGTCGAGCCCTGTGCCCATCTGGGTGCTCATGTGGGTATTAGCTGTGACTCGAAAGGCAGTAACAAAAGAGCATGGCAAAATTCGCTCCAAATTGGAAGTCGCTCGTGCCCATTCATGGTGGTGTCTTTCAGTGAAGTCCATCTAGCATCAATGTCAACGATGGTTCCCTCCAATACCTTCCAAGCAACAGCATGTTTGTTGCTGAGTGTCGACACATCGCCGTGTATCAGAAAATTCCACAAATGCCAACCCGCCTCGATGTCTCTGGCTATTTCTAGAACAGCTTTATAAGCCTCATCGTCTCGAGATGATGGGTATCTAGATTTATTAGGGACATAGAGAAGTTTACCCCCAAAATGTTTAAAGCTGCGAAAGTTAGTAGAGGCTTGGGCAAGAACAAAGCGCAGTCTAAGCATAAGGTATTCTAGATCCACATCAACAAAAGCTTGCTCCTTGATGATGATTTGACTGCCTGCTTGTTTAATATTATCAACTTTCTTCTTTGTGCCAACAGCTTCGCTGGCAAAAAGTCCTGCTTCGCGAGCCAGCCCAAATTCCAGTTTGAATGGAAGTTCAGGCAATCGGTCCGTTGCTTTAGTCTTAGTAGCCCCGGCATCGTCGGTTTGCAAACATGCAGCATCTACTATTGCTCTGCGCACTGCAGCTGGGTGAAGCTTAGCAGTACATTTTATTGCAGAACCAATACGATCAATTTCAGCCTGGGCATGATGCATGGCTAGGGTCAACCGTCTAGCATGGATCTCGCGGTCTTTTAAACGAGTCGCTGCACGACTAGCCCAATCACGCTCATCCTCCAGCTGCTTAAAAGCTTCTTCGCAAGTAACACCATAAAACTCGCCACGTGTCTCGAGCCTTCGTGCGTGGGCTTGTAATTCGGCTAAGGACCGCACAAGCTCGGCTCGCGTATACAATCCTTCGACACGACCATAGACGGCCTGGTGATGCCATCCACGCATAAACCTGAGCCTAAGTCGGCGATTTCGTGCGCATACATGTGCTGTCACGAGGCGATTCTGAGCTCTTCGACGGGAGCGTACTTTGCGGCTGTGCGTATACCAAGCTCGGAGGGGCCTACTGAGAAGCTGGTGACTTGTTTCCTGCCATATACTCACACTGATTGATCTTAGCTTGCGCCGATGAGCAGCTGCCCTACGCCAGTGTGACCAGTGGGCGAGAAGGCTACGTTGAGCAGCAAATGCTTGTAGTGCGTGCTGGGATGTCCGTGCACTATAGTACGCATACCAGTGTTTCCAACAGGGCCCAACAATATGTTTGCGAATGAAAACCTGAGCATACTGTTTGACAAGTTTTTGTGAGTATCGCGGCTGATAGCATCTTGGCTTGGGCCAACGAGCGCGATCAAGTGTGGCATTTGATGATGCATGCAGATGTTCTGTCCACGGGTAGAAAAAGTGGGAATACATCACTCTTCGATGATGCGTGCTGGCCAGTCGACGCATGGAGGCTTTGACTTTTAGCAATTGCTTCAATGCCCGAAAATGATGGTGCAATCGCCACCAAACTTGTCTTTTTTTCGCAGCGTGGTGGATGGTCCGGCTTAGCTCAGATGCAATCATGTTGTTTGTAATAATAAGGAACCCTACTAGATTCCTTGCCAAAATGTTTTTTTCTCGGGTTTTGATGCGATGACGAGCGGCACGGAGCATTTCAGTACGGCGGTGTTGGCAGCTTCGCTTTGAACGAGGCCCTTTGCAGTCGCAATACCAAGCTCTGAGAACAGTTCGCAACATTCGCGCTTCGCGTTTTGCGATTGCAGTATTAATGGCAGAGCTAATGTAGTTGACCTGCTCTCGTTTTGAAAGGGTCCCAGAATGCCATGCTTTGAAGCAACACTGAACAAGTTTTACATTACGCTCAGTAGTGCAATCACGAGAAACTTCATCCATTTTCATCTGCCGAAGTACGTCCAAGCGCATGACTTTGTGGATACCTCCTATAACCCAATCACGCAGCTGCTGCAACACTGCGGCGCAGAGCGTATCATGTTTTCGGCACAGCCAGCCTCTAACAATTGTTTGAATTTGTACCACAGATTGCGTCCCTTGCTGCTGTTCCACAGGCTTGCTTTGTGCTTTGTCTAACTTGAGTACAACATCGTCAATCTTTGACATTACTTTGTTCGACAAGCTATCTTGGCTCACTTTGTCAAGGCTTGTACCATCAGCCACTACCGAAATAAGTGACCATTGTTGATTAATCTTGTGCGCACGGGGCATCCCGGAGCTTTCACATCTCTCGCAGCTGCTTGCGCAAGCTACGGCCAACTCTACCTCAGCTGCCTGGACCCGCTCGCTGAGGCAATTCATGCGTCTCAGAAGCGCCTCTACCTCCGCGTCCACTGTCGGCGTGAAATTGGGCATTATCCGGGCATCGTATCTTGACATTGTGCTGTCCGCTACCTGCAAGTACCGACTACGGTACCTACGGTACCGTAGGTACCACCTAAAGTACCTACGGTACCTACGGTACGGTACGGTACGGTACCACGGTACCGAATAATATATATAGGGAGTCGTGAGGAGGGTCAAGTTACAGAGGTCTTGTTGTTGCTGTTTTTGGGTGTATAGTCGTGCCACTTATTGCGGCCGTTTGGGCCACCGTAGTGTCGGGGATCATCGACTAACCCTGCGGCGGTCCCCGGCCCCCGCCGAGGCCCGCCGTCACGGTGGTTTCCGCACTAGCCTAGCTTGGGTGGTCAGAAATAGCTTGCGGCTGCGCACGAGGCCAAAAACGTTTCGCGTTTAATCGAGTTTCACGGGTTTTTGAAAATTCATCCGCGGCCCGCGGGAAGCCGGGATTATTTTGAAACCCGTCTCCTGGCCCGTAAAATAGTCTCCTGTAGTCTCCTAGATTGTCTCCTGCTCGTAAAAAACTGGGTACTAGGTACCCCAGCTCCCATGGCTTCATCGACCGGACCAAGTTTCGACGAAATCACCCGTGCGCGCGCAAAAGCGTCTTTCGCTCCGTTTTTTTTTGTTGAGGTCCGGCCTTTGGGTCGCAAACTCGGCTAGCCGCCGCGATTTCCGCAGAGACGCCGCTCGCGTCGCGCACCGAGCTAGTTCCGCTAGTAGTTGCGAGTAAAAATGAGTCCGCGTGTACGCAACGCCACCACTCGCGGCTTTACGAGCACATCTATATGCGCCGTGTGAACGATTTCTCCACTGTGAGCGACCGAGAGAGATGACTTGGGTCGGAGCACCGCCCGCCGCGACGTATGCGCGGCAGGAGTTTCGCCGTGCGCGGACCGTTTCCGGTGATCTTGGCGACTCTGTCGGCTCCTAGCATCGCTTCCGCACCCCCGCTTACTCTCGAGGACACCAGTGCGGAGTCAAAAATTGGCGAAGAAGCTCGCCGCGCAGCTCAGGAGTCCGCTAAGTATAAATATTCCGGTTTTTGACCAGAGTTTCCTTCGCGCGCGCCCAGAGCTCTTGAGCGGCCCCGCATGCAACCTACTAGCACTGGCTCGAACTATACCCCCGCTGGATCGGGACGCGATGAACAGCTCCTGAAGGTAGACTTCAACTTGACATGGCAGAGACCAAGGAGGTGGAATTGGCTAAACGCGGAGTAGAGGCGTTTGTCGATCGTGCCAACGAACTTCACCATCAGGGTCGGCATGCGGAGGCACTGAAGCAACTCCAGGTATGAAGTCAGATCTATTTTTTTCAAATGGCTTTTGTAGCGCGCTCGCAAAATTTGTGAAAAGAAGCTCGGACCCCTGCATAATAGCACCGTCAAAGTTCTCTTTATTTTAAGCTCAATGCGGGAGATTGATGGTACCTTGCGTAAGCCGGCTGACATAAACTTGCACTTTACCTTTTTTGATAACACAATGGAAGAACCTCATTACCGAAATAACATCGATATTTCCCGGATTCTTCGCCGACGTGCTTACGTTGACGAACTGGGTGTACCAGCAGAGCTCGAATTTGATGAATTTGACGGCGAATCACGACACGTCTTGGGGTCCTATGGAGATGCTCCCGCGTGTTATGCGCGCTGGCGGGTGAATGATAATGCTGCCATCATTGATCGAGTCTGCACCTTGCATGCTTATCGCTATCGAGGCGTGGCTAGGAAATGCCTTCAGCATGTGGCGCATGATGTTTTGTGTTGTGCTTCTCGTTTAAAATTGACCTTACATGGATTAGTTTTACTTGTTCCACAGCAGCATTCTACCATACAACAAAAGCTGGCAGAGGCAAGTTTCATCTCCCTGGATGGTTCAGTCGGTCCTCTCTCTTGCGTACGCATGTGCCTGCCAATTAGTCCAGAGGCCCAGCCCCGATTCCCTAGCCTGGGGCTTGTGGATGTATAATAAGCACATGCTTCAAGGCGCGGGCCTGGGAAGGGCTCCCCCCTAGCCGGTTAATTCGTTGGAGTAACATTCTTCCTTACCTTCTCTTAGCTCTAATTAGAATGAATTAGCCTGCGACGCTTAAGGTTCCTTGGAGACTTCAAAATTTATAGGGGGGTCGAGCGCAATAGTCGAAGTTGGCAGGTTTTGGCGCAATTGAGCGTACAGCCACACGCCCTAGGGTGCGATTTACGTGAAAAAAACGCGTAAGTTACACGTAAAGCACCGCTACAGGAAATCCCACGTAAAAAACGGCGTAAAAAAGGAGGTATCCAAAAGTCCTTCCCGAAGCCGGCGCTAGCGGCCCTCTAAGACTCTAGCTCGCGATCAGCAGCTCGCAGAGTGTGGCTGCCCCAAACGTTGTCAGAGCCGAGCCAATTGCTAGTTGCATGTTGTTGCGAGCAAGGTGTGCACTCTAGGTGTGCGCTTATGCGCCGTGCTCGTGCTGCGGCTATTGAGCTGCGTGGCCACCAAGGCCTTGTTTAGGCGCTCTGGCTGCGTGTGTGCGGGTTTTACAAATAAATGCACGCGTAAATTACGCGTAAATTACGGCGTAAATGACGCTGGACCTGGACCATGCCACGGTACCACGGTACCTACCGTAGGTACTTGCTGGTACCGTAGGTACGGTACTACCTACGGTACGGTACCGTAGGTACCTACCGCAGTACGGTAATAATGGCGGTATGACATGCTTCGAGATTTGTGCGGACAGCGTCGAACACACCGACGCCATCTGGCCTCGGAAGTGAGCACTGCTGAAAGTGGCTTTTTGCATCGGCACCAAGGTGTCAGGGAAAGAGCCTCCATCATTGCCTGGAATTTGGAATCCAGGAGTAACACCCGCCAATTGCAAAACGGAGAAAGCCGGTCGAGGGCGTACAAGCAAAAGCTTTCTGAAGTTAAAACAATAATAAACGATGCCACCTCGGAGGTGCTCGTGTGAGCCCATCCCGATTAGAATCTCAAGCATGTTTGGCATAGGTTGAGTATTACAATCCCACTGAAATTATTTTGAAAGACTATTCTTGGAGACGGCTGCGCGAATGGGATCGAGAACGGCGCATATACACAGAAGCTTTATCACTAGCTCAGGGCATGCCGTCCTGTGCAGAAACCAAGGCCACTGAAAAAGCCTTTAATGTTGATAGTGTGGTATCGCCAAGACGTCTGGGGCAGATGGCAGCTTTGCAAGTACAGATTGGACTTCGCAGGGAAGTTGCCGAGAGGTAGTACTTTGCAACTTGTGGCCGTATTTACTGATCAAATGCATAGGTACAGCCTGGTCAATACGTTATGTCAGGCCAAGCAGTCAACTTGTGGTGCGGTGATTCGTGCCAGGTCCGAGATGAAAGACCTTAGTTGGCATCATGATGGAGAGGAAGATGAAATGAGCAGTAAAGAGTTGAATAAAACCAATCTCAATCGAGTTTGGATTATTGGGGTACCAGTAGTCACAACGCCAAACCACGCCTTGGGTCTGCTACTCAGTGTTTGAAAGATAAGGATCTTAAGATGATATTACGACAAGCATAGGGGGGGTGTGCTATCATGGGGCATTTGTCACTGGCAAGTCGCTGCACGAGGAGCATTGGATAGATCTCGGTGGTGGTGCTCTTAAGAAGCAAGGTTTCTGTCTTGCCCAGAGGGATGTAACATTGCCGTCGAATGCAAAAGCTGACACGGCGCTTACAGAGTACACTGTAAGTGGTTCTAGGACTCGTGCTGTCAATGGAAAGTACAGGTTTGCAGGTTATTCGGACGAAGTCCCCTATTTCACTAACGAAAATAACATCTCAATATTCATGGCAGTGCCAAAAGGGGACGCCAAGTTTTCAATTTTTGCCAGAGGCCTTGGTGCGCTGACAGCCGGATTCCAGGTTGGGTCGGGCAATCAGTTCAGTAAGTCAGAGGGTAGTCGCATCGATGGGGATGTAGGAAAGCATCTTTTGGAGCTTAATGCCACTGGCGTATCAAAAATTACATGCCAGGCAACAGGAGCTATTTCAGCAGTCGTCAAACCTCAAAGTCGACACCCTGCAAATAACCTTATTGCCTTGCGTGAATATTCTAAACTGGCGACCCTCGGATCTGAAATCGATCGTAACATGGCATTTGTGAGTGCAGGTAATGTCCCACCTTTGTGTCTAGATTGGGTGCTGCTAACATGTCCTAGGCGTTTGACGAAGTGTAGACGACGCCACTACTATGTTTCCCAGACAGAACGAGACGGGTGGGTCGAAAGGCGCGGGCAATGTAGGCAGACTTTGGACCTAAAGGTTCTTCGTTGCATCCTTCGACGCGAAGCCCTACTAGAAAACCTCCACACTGTTGCGTTTGAAACCAAGAAATCCTATCTGGAATTTCACGGTAGCACACGGGGTCTGCTCGCGTCCATGTTAGTCCTTCTTGACCAGCTACGTGTGGCCGGAGTTGAATGTGCGGAAAGTATAGCCTTGTGGAGTAAGCATTGTGGCCTAAGAAACTGCGACGCTCTCGGTGTACATCAGAAAGGCAGATGGATAGCTACAATCGAATCTGAGGGGCATCAGCTGTGGGGCGAGGTTCCAGCTGTCCATTCAAAGTTTAGAAGATATCAGAGAGACGCACTACCGCCAAAGCGCGCACGAATTACTAAATTTCTTGGTATATATGATCGCCGCGAGGCTGCCATTCAAGCTCACGAAGCTGCAAGGCCAAGGGTTGCTATAGAACAACGCATGTTGATCAATGAGCTTCCAGCATTTGCAGAAAGGGTCTGCTGCAATGATGTTCATGTCATTGAGAGTAGGGGCTCCAAGCCATTGGATCAGCTGGAAGCTATTGTCTGCACATGTGTGCCAAAAAGAGATCTTTCACGTGCCTACTTTTATGAAGGACGCAATTACCTCGTCAAGATGAATAAAGATCTCGATTGGCTAGATGAGTTTGCTCCCCTTCGCTTTTATCTAGGCTCAAACTTCTCATTTAAAAACAATCCGTTGGTGCTCACAGCTGAGTTTAAGCGGATGATGCATCTAAATTCTCGTGGACTGTCGATTGTTCAAGATAGAAAAGTCGCCATTTGTGAAGCAGAAAATATGTTTGGGCATCCATCCGGGTTTGTCACTCGTCACATTGGAGGTGCTCTGATTTCCTGGAAAGGTGCAACAAAGTTAGGATGTACCTTTGAGGCCCCAACGCCGTGTTTTTGGTCGTATTAATCCTTTCCATTAAATTGCTCAATTGTAGGGCAACGATATGCAAAGGTCGTCTTCGCATGTGCTAGATGGGGTGCGCATACTGCGAGCTAACAAAGTCATCGACGAGAGTCATGAGCTACCAACCAGGCTTGTGGATGGTAAATCACATATGGAGAGTCATCACTCAGATCGGCAAATATGGGCGCAATATCAACAGTTGCAGGCTAAGTTGATCATGCCGCAGGCACGAAGTCCAGTAAAGGCACTCCTCAATGGTTTTTTCTGTCGTGCCGACTGGGGCAAATGGAAAGGAGTAGGGATGATGGGGCAAGCAACCCGCACATACTGGATGCGAAGGCGCCTGAGTGAAGATAATGAGCGTCGCAAAGGCAAGCGCGAGCTCATAGCTACAAATTTGCGTAAACAAGCATCACGTGGCCTATTGCGAATCCAACCGAACAGTTTGACTACATTACTAAATCAAGTGTCCACAACGCGAGGGGCAGGCAGGATTACTCTTGATGCACATCGGGCTAGAATGCTCCTGGAATGCCACGGTAGCGCAGAAGACTGCACCAAAGTCCTGCAACGTTATGCAAGAGGCATCCATAGTCGATATCTATTTGAGAAACGCAAATTAGAAATCAACTTATCCCTCACAAAACAATGTCAGCAGCGTGACATGTATCTAGGAGTTGCCAAAACTTTTGTTAAAGTCCTGCTGGAAACTGCAACGCCGTGTCTGGCACGTAAACTCATAAAACCGGCACATATTTCAATTAGAATTTTGAATGGATGTCACTACTTTCTTCTAGTCTACAATCTAAAGCCTCAGCGCATCCAAACGCAGCCTAGGCACACATGGTATCATCGTCATCCATTCATTAAACGCGCTGTGCCGATCTTTGGGCATGGTTCTTCAGGCAAAGGGGCCGGTCATGATTCGGTGGAGCGGGTCAGGCAATGCCGACTGTGGACATTTCCTCAGGACAGATTGCTCATAACGAGTTTCAACCCCCGAAACCAGGAGACTAATGCCAAGGAGATAGATAGATCGGACCTCTTGGCACAGTTCAATCGTGCACAGGCAGGGAGACTCATACCCCCTTCCAGTGCAACCGCGAATCTCAGATCCAAGATGTGTACACAAATCATGCCTGATGAAACCAGCAACTCATTTTTTCTTCATCAGGGCCTTGTGAATAATGACATGTCCTACTTTAGAGAGAAACTACATACCGCAGCAGCGCACGAACGTATACATAAACATTCGTGGATCAAATCAGTGATTGATGCTACTGCAGCTGCTGATCGTCACAAAGTAGCAAGACTGCGATTTGAGAAGTTCGCAATGGCCCACGAGGAGGTGGCAATGCGGCGGTACCTATTGAGCTCCACCCCAAGCAGGCGGTGTCTTGACTAGTTTGTGCACATATTATCGCATACGGGTAGGTTTTTGAACAAGATGTTGTATTTGGAAGCCATTGCGGACTCTAGAAATGCTTTAGCCTGGTCTTCTACCGAAACCATAGCATTCGATGCAATTGATGCTGTGTCGAGTGATTGGCGCCAATCCCAGGATCTATTTGAAAATGGCTCTGAATGGAAGGCCTTGCGCATAAAAAGAGCCACTAGAGTGCAAGAAGAGATATTGCAAAGAGACCAAGCCACCAAACGACTAATCATGTGCGCATCTCGTGCAGAAATTGCATTACATTTGGTTAGAGAAACTGTGCAAAAAACTCAGATGGAGCGTGCCAGGGAGGTTCATGAGCGTGCTGCATTGCTTTGCGAGGAGATGCACGCTGCAGCTGTGTGTGCGAGTATGCGAAACACCTTTACCGTGAAATTACTACTTAGTCGCTTGACGCTCCGAGGAGTTGCCGCTGTAGGCCTCTGGCGTGCCCGCTGGAACCTAAGGTGGCGAAAACCGGCATGCATTTGGAATACTGTAGATCGATGTGTAAAACTTGTGAGGATGCCTCACCCAGGGCCACTCTCTTCGAACATATCGTCCAATTTATTCGCAGCTGGCCACATCAACACTGCGCAATCTACTGCTAACCGATTTATCATCGTGCTGACACAAGACCCAAACTCAAGCACTCTTCTGCTTGTTGGCGAAAGTCCCTCTCGCTCTCTTCAGCGTTTCGAGGTTTTGATTAGACCTTCAGAGCTTCAAAGCATCATCGGAACAGAGATGCCTAGTCTGATGAGACTATATTGCGAATTTGGCCAGGTAACGCCCTCTACTGCGTTTAAGAATAGCACGCTCACAAAAAATGCAATAGCGAGACTTAAAACTGCCCAACAAGTTTCGAGTATACTCTGTTCCCAGCTGCATTTTGATGCATTCACAGGTCTGCCCTGCGTGGGGAAAGTTTGGTATGCACGCCGACGTGATTTACTTTTGCGACAACTATATCATGGTGGCAGTTTAGGAAACGTTGAAGACTCGAGCGACGATTTTTGCGTCGTTTTGGAGGGAAAGGAATGGGCTCGTATCGTTGAGTTCGCACAACCTTGTGGACGTTGGTGGTTAGATGCCCTGGTTGCAAAACGCTCCTTCCAACGTGGTGTGCTTGTTCTTGATCCCGTGTTTGATTCTGAATTTAGCTGTAAGAAGTACTTCTCAGGTCTTTCGAGGGACTTGTCGTGTAGCAAATCGCAGTTTGAATATTATTGTCTACGATGCATGGGGCGATTTGCGCTTTGAGAGCTATGACTCTGTGGCAGCGTGCCATTATTCCCTAATTGTTACACTTCCGGCAATTGTACGAGGCCTCGTGGCGGAAGCAGAGTTCATTCTGCTTGCACAGCTGCTCTATGCGGTCACTGTTTGTACTTATCCCTCAAAGCTCATTCACACCCTAGCTGGGCGTCTGGATCTCGTGTTACCAGGAGAAGATAGAGATTCTATTGATATCCTAGATTCTTTGCACTTCGTCAGACCCACACGTAGGTGGTGGTGGCGTGCACCGTTGGCTCATGAAAGACCCCGAATGATTTTTCATGAGGTGACAATGACAAAGTTTCGTGGACCTGCATTCACAGAGGAAATAAAAGTCTCCGCTTGTCCTGCTCACATTGCACTGTTTGCGGACGGTGCGGGCAATTGGCGAATTGCACTGATTCCCAGTCCAAACGCTCTGGCAGACTCGCAGACACTGTTTCTTGATATACCGGGCCACATGCTCATTGTACTGCTACGGCACTTGATCAGTGGCCAGGAGAAGCTCAATCTGAGCAAGCACGGTGCTCCACACATTGTACAGAGCACAATTAACAACATCACGTCTAGACTCGGTTTCCCAAGCTCAAATCACCACGCGGACTTATGGGAATTTATCAAATTACGGATTGAAATCACAGATGAAGACTCAGCCCATAGAAGACCTCCTGGATTCTGCCGCTCACGACGCAAGCGCAGCGCTTGTTTGGCAAACAAGGCGCTAGCAAGATTCGAGAGGTGGATAAATAGAGAGGATTCTATAATGCATCCAACAACCATGTCGAGGATGATCCGCGATGCACATGAAACTCTCATAGCAATCGATGCTAAGACCAGTTCGATAGAATCCTATAAATCACTCGCCTTGACCCCGTTACCCTGCGACAATAGTCACGCTCACATTGAACACTCATCCCCGTGGCTACGGAAACCAGTGTTGCCTCAACTTGCGCCTGTGCCGTTTGAGACCCACACTGTACAGATAAGTCTTGACGATCATGGAGACTTTGCCATCAGAGTAGTACGCGCACAATTTAAGGAAATAGTCTCTCGCATAGTTGGAGCTGAAAATCAGCAAATGGTCACAGAAAACAAATCCTCCCTGAATGCGAGGGGTGCCTATGCTCGCGATCAAGCCAGGACGTGTCTCGCAAATAAACTGGCGCAGGCTAGAATTAACATAATCAAGAGCACAGTCGGTAGATTCAGTAAAAAAAGTGCGTTCATTGTGAGCAAAATCATTGGACTTAGGCGCTGGCATGGTTTGCAAATTCGGCATATCAAGCACATGAGGTGGTTGGCGAGAGTAGCAGTCACGGTTGCACTACCACGCCTATGCATTGTGCTTGGAGAAAGCAGTAGATGTCACTTGACGCTACCATCTGATACATGGCGCGACATTGCATGGAATAATAGTGATACAGATCGGACGAGATTGCAAACAGCACTCAGTGTAAAAGTCATGTCACCAAAGAGGTCCTGCTCCTACTGGTATCAAATTTCTCACTCGATACTCATTGCGCGCTGCGTAGTCTCCATTCCTGTATGCCAAGGGTCCCGTTTGGGGACAGACAGAGTAACATTATTTCTCACGTATTAGTTCATAGTGTGCCTGCTGTGTAAGGTCATAACTACGTCCAAGAATGCCTGGGGCGGTGCAATAAAAAAACAAGCTCGCGGACCATGGATTGTTTCTGTCCTGCTCCAGGAAACAACACTGCAATTTCTAGCTTACAATCCATGTTCGAGTAGCCAATTGACTACTAGAGTATCCGCACTTGACTATCTGCCTGTCTCAAAAACAATCATTAAGATGCTTCGTTGTGATTCTGCTTGTGATTCTGCACTACTCCCGCCTGAAACAACCTGGGAACCTTCAAGGTGGTGGCTGCCTGCAATCTTGGCACGTGCGGTACAAAATGCAAGTACGTCGACTTTAAGTAGCCTGGCTTCCGTTGCAGCATCGTTGGCAGTGAATGACGCCGCCAGACATGTCACATGCTGCATCACATGGACCGAAAGTGAAGTTCCTATTGCAGCCAAGAAAATGCAAAATCGCCTCAGTGTCGCATTTGGACTCCAAAGACGAGGAATCATTGCTGCAATTGCACCTGTAGCTGGAACTCGCTCTTTCTGCCAAGTGAAAAACGCAGAAGGCATGGAACCGACACGTGCAAACTTCGTCACTCTTCATTTTAGTGCCGATTCAGATACTCCGCTCTTGCCACGGCTTCTTCACCTCTCAAAAAGAAAGGATGATGTAATAAGAAAGCTGATTCAGGCCCCAATTGGAACGCCATTGCGTAAGGTTGTTCTCAAAGAGGCCAGAGGCGATAGCGTCTTGTGGCCCGAGAAAGTTGTTATCTGTTTTGCTGACATTGCCTCTTGCTCGAAGTTTTCTTTAAAATGCACCCGTGTAAATGTACGCGCGACAGCAATACTACGAGAACATTCAGCCGGAGGATTAGTGCAAACCGTCTACGGGACGGCGCTCTGGATGAGTCCAATTCAAAACGTAGCAACACATCCAAACGAGACAAATAAGACTAGTGGCCTGATGATCGCATATACTCTGGCATCGCAAGACGCGGACGCAACGGCAGCACGTAAGGAAAATTGTAAGGCCAAAAATCATATTAAAGCCACACGCCTCGACCAAGTTAACATAGCAAAAAATCAGTGGCGTGATGTGGCGGAGCGACGTTTGTTGGCTTTGTTACCATGGATGGAGCGAGCAAGTCGAGTGACTAAAGGGTCTGGCGGGTTGGTGAGATGTCATCACCCTCACACGATAACATGCCTAAGTACTCTCCAAGTACATGCAGAGGCTTCACTGCAAAGAGCACATGGGGATGTCTTCGACGCTGTGACATCAATGATACGTAATTGACGCATCCGCGCCTGATTTATTTTACAATCACCAATTTTACGTGTACTGGCAGGATCATCATCGAGCGACGGCACGAGAGCAAAAGAGGATGTTTCAGGAGGCAATTTACAACTTTGGAACTTGTGGCGTGGACTCGTGCTAACGCATGCATGTCAGTGTGCGCTACCTTTTGCCACATGTGCGGTTCCATACTGTACACTTGCACGTGCTCTTGTTCTTGCTTCAGAGGATCCACAAGCAGAAAACCATTTCGTCCTTTAAGTTCTCTGTAGAGGAGTCGCGGCTGTGTCAATATTTATATCCGCCTGCCCCTTCTTTCCTCCAAATTCCCCATTGGAAATATTTTTTATCGGAATTGTCGCTTAAGGTCAAAATGAAGCACACCGTACCAACCCTATTGGAGGTAGTTGGGAGTTCAAACAACTCGCAATGGGGAACTAAGGTCAGCCAGCAAATTGACATGCTCTTAGCTTCGGAAGTGACTCCAGATGGACGATTAAAAGTCGATTCAACAACTAGTCAACTCAGGATAGCCGATGAGCACGGTACGTCAACGGCCAAGATAATTCTATCGGCCAAACAGAGATATTCGAGGCCGGAGTACCGGCGCGTGTGTGCATACCAGAATGAATTGGACATAGAGACAGAGCTTGACCCAAGGAGACATACGCCTCTTCGTGATTGTCTGAGAGCAATTGAAGAGGGACATGCAGCCAGCGCCCCTGCGAAGCAAGAAACTCGGGTGTTTTCCAGAATTGCTATTCCAAGGTTCTTAGCGGCTGCTCTGCTTTGTCATCATAGGGAATTTGATGCTCTAGGCACACCAGCTGGAGCTACCTTCAGATCGGTTAGTGACCTAAAGTTTTGTGGAAACAGCTCTTTCTTTACCTGGCTGCTTGGCCGCCTTCGTCTCGACTACCGAATTAACAGAAAAACCGCGGATCTCAAGTTCAACTTGGAACACGGACGAGCTGCACTGAGCCTTTCTGGGGAACTTTGCTTGCTTCGTATACTACAGTATGTGCCAAATCAAAGAAAACCCCGGAAAGTACACACAAATATACTAACAACAGATCAAGCTGATGAAAAGATAGATCTAAATCTAACGCCGTTTGAAAACAAACCGGGCAGGAAGCTCATTCTTGATGTTTATTCAACAACTTCATCTAGTTGTGGCACACTTATGGTCACTAGACACATGATATGTGCAGCCATGCCGCTGCGGGGAGACCGTTGCGTTCAACGGGCTGCATGGTTGCTTTATCTCAACAGCGATGCTGATCTAGCTGACTGGCTACTTCGCCATGCTTCGGTAGTTTTAAAGCGCCAGGGTAGCATAGTCAGTTTTACAAGTCGCCGATGTTTCGTTGCTGTGATAACCATGTTCCTACCAAATAGACAATCAACCGCACGACTTCTGAAAACGGAAATGCCGGGTGGTGTTAGACACCATGAAGAATGGGAAACGAAGTATTCAGGTTTTCCTACACAGACAACACGAGCCCTTCGCTTGGCTTCCGGAAGGAAGGGCTTGGCACTCTACCGGCGTGGTAAGGCCCCTGTCTACGCACACATAACAACCAGTGAATGGGCTTTAATGACATCCACGGACAAAACAAAGTGACCGTGACCTTGAACCTGGGGCGCTGCCTCTGTGTTCTTCTTAACCGCCCCTTCCCGCTCGACCTGCTTGCTCGCCAAACTGGACGTCCAAAAGCGTCCGGAAGAACCCAGCAGGGGGTTCCATGGCACCGCAGGCTATGACTACCTTTACTTCGACCTGAGGTTGATGTTAGGGACAATTGAAGCTAGACTTACTGCTATTGATGATGATAATTAAACTTGGTGCCTGCAGGCTCGGAGGTCCACCAGTGCGCGCCGGCTACCATGCGGGTTTTCTTTCATACCCTTAGACTAGCGCATATGGCAATCTAATTGTCCTCGGATTCACTTTCGTCTGACGCCAAGTCCGAAATAAAGTGGTCGTCAAAGCTTAATTCAGGTCGCAACTCATGCAGCGGCCCCGCGCTGCGTTGATGATGATGTTCGCGGCCTCGCTGGTCATGTTGCGGGCATTAGCGACGGCCACAACAATACAATAAGGGCACGATGAGCCACCACGAAAGATGACGTAAAGATCCACATCATCCCGCTGCCCAGCTGGTGATAAAAAAAAGGGATTTGTGATCAGAATAGGCCGAATCCAGTGTCAAGGGGCTATTGGGGCATCCCTAGGCGGAGCCGGCGGAACTCGACTAAATCGAGGGCCGTAGCCGCAGTGTAGCGCCTCACTTAGTAGACGGGGGGGGGG
>Ga0209503_10000316_pt1 | contig 32306 bp, 31 predicted proteins | sample SouAtlMetagenome_2_FD_187448 | JGI IMG/M metagenome (GOLD analysis project Ga0209503, IMG submission 187448) | Marine eukaryotic phytoplankton communities from Atlantic Ocean - South Atlantic ANT15 Metagenome (SPAdes) (version 2) | ecosystem: Environmental > Aquatic > Marine > Oceanic | place... | reverse complement strand
AGATTAGAGCCATTTTTTGAAGATATTCCGGGTCAATGGGGGACCATATGGTTATTAGACGGAAGTATTGATAATGAATTCAATTTTTGCACAATCAAAAACTCATCTGTTGGGATTTATACAACTGGAGGGGACAATTACGAAAATTTCAAATTAAGCTTGAATTCAGTGAAGATCTTTAATAGTAGTAATTTTGGAGTTTTAGGAATATCATCTTCAATTTTTGCTGAAAATCTTGTGATTAATAATTCAGGTCAATCATCATTTGCAGGAACTTATGGAGGCATATATGAATTAAATCATTGCACGTTGTCTAATTTTTGGAATTCTGGAATTAGACAGTTTCCGTCGTCACTGTTTAATAATTTTTATATTGACTCAGACGAGAATGAATTTATCAATGATATTTTTGATTTAACTATCACTAACTCTGTAATTGACGGTAATCAAAATATTGAATTTTTGATAGAACAATTGAATAACTCAGAATTGGAGTACTTTATCTCGAATACCATGATAAAATTTAATGATATTAATGATTCCTTTTCAGACAATCCAATTTATAATTTTTCAAATAATCAGCTTTATCAAGATCTTTATCAAAATTTAGATTCAGGATTTATAGATCCTTATTACAATGACTTGAGAATAAATCAATTTTCTGAGTTAATCGGGCTAGGAAATCTTGACTATAGTATGATTTCACCATTGGATATTTTAAATAATAACCGAACAAACAATTCAGATCTGGGGGCTTATCAGCATATAATTATCGAAGACTAACCTGCAAACAGTGGTCTTGGACTCATAAATTCTGAAACCTCTTTTCCGATTTCCTTGAGCGAATTCACATCAGAATTATTGATTATAGCTCTGTCAATAAAATCAACCAATTTTACCATATCATTTTCAACTAGACCCCTAGTTGTTACAGCAGCAGTTCCAACCCTTATTCCAGATGTTACAAAAGGGGATTTATCATCAAATGGAACCATATTTTTATTTACAGTAATTTCTGCAATACCTAACACTGCTTCTGCATCTTTTCCAGTTATATTTTTATTGCGTAAGTCTATGAGCATCATGTGGTTGTCGGTTCCACCAGAAATTATATGGTAATCCCTTTTAACAAACTCACTAGCCATGACCTTTGCATTTTTCTTTACCTGTAAAATATAGTGAAGAAAGTCTTCTGAAAGAGCTTCTCCAAAAGCAATCGCCTTGGCAGCGATTACATGTTCTAAAGGTCCACCTTGATTGCCAGGAAAAATAGCAGAATCTAACAAAGATGACATTTTTCTGAGCGATCCGTTTTTTAATCTAATTCCGAATGGATTATCAAAATCCTCTCCCATAAGGATTAATCCACCTCTAGGACCGCGTAAGGTTTTGTGTGTAGTCGTGGTAATGATGTGGCAATGAGGTACAGGATCATTTAATATTCCTTTTGCAATTAGTCCTGAAGGATGAGAGATATCTGCTAATAATAAGGCTCCAACTGAGTCTGCAATATCTCTAAATCGTTTAAAATCGATGTCTCTTGAATAAGCAGAAGCACCCGCAATAATCATTTTTGGTAACTCTTTTTTTGCAATTTTTTCAATTTCATCATAATCTAGCATACCTGTTTTTTCATTAACTCCGTAGAAAACAGGGTCATAAAGCCTTCCAGAAAAATTGACACTTGATCCATGTGTTAGGTGTCCTCCATGAGATAAATCAAAACCTAAGATCTTATCACCAGGTTTAAGACATGCAAAAAAAACCGCAGAATTTGCTTGACTTCCTGAGTGTGGCTGAACATTCGCCCAACAAGCACCAAATAATTCCATTGCTCTTGAAATAGCTAAGGATTCTATTTCATCCACAACCTGACAACCACCGTAATACCTTTTACCAGGATAACCCTCAGCATACTTATTAGTTAATATAGATCCAGTAGCTGACATTACCTGATCACTTGTAAAATTTTCAGATGCAATTAATTCTATGCCGTCTATTTGACGTTTCTTTTCAGCATCAATTAAACTAAAAATCTCCTTATCTTTTTGCATATTTGTATTTATATTTAGTAAACAAAATTAAACATTTGGCAAAAAAAAATATTAGAATTAATCTTATTAATACATTACTTATCAATAACTAATTAACATAAAGGAATGAGAAAAGTTTATTCTACTAATTTTTATTTTTTAAGCTTTGAAAATTTATTCAGATGAAAAACACTGTCAACATCATCAACAAGAAGGCAAAATTTGAGTACGTACTAAACGACTCGTTTGTGTCTGGTGTTGTTTTAACAGGTTCGGAGATAAAATCTATAAGAGAAAATAAGGTTTCGATAAGGGAAAGCTTCTGTAAGTTTAATAATAATGAGCTTTTCATAATAAATATGAATATTGAAAAATACAAATTTGCAAATGAAGAAACATACAATCCAAAGAAACAAAGGAAATTATTACTCAATAGAAGAGAATTAGATAAACTTAAGAAATCTGTTGAACAAAAAGGTTCTTCTATAATTCCTTACAGACTTTTTATTAATGAAAAGGGTCTAGCTAAAATTGAAATATTTACCGCTGTAGGAAAAAAATTATATGATAAAAGAACTTCTCTCAAAGACAAGGACAACAAACGTGCAATGGACAGAATAAATAAAAAAGGAATCTAAGTTTTGTCTTTTAACATTGGTACAAACTTGAAATCACCAAAATCTTGAATAATATATTCTGAATCGTTTTTTTTGGTGTATAATACCATTTTTTGAATTTGGTCTCCGATAGGAAGAACGAGCCTACCTCCTATTTTTAGCTGAGTTAGTAGATGGTTTGGGATTTCTGATGCACCAGCCGTAACAATAATTCCGTCATATGGTGATCCTTTTTCGTGTCCTTTATGTCCGTCTCCGTAAATCATTTTCTTTGGCCGATAATTAATTGAGGGTAAAAATGCAGCTGTTTTTCTATATAGCTCTTTAATTCTTTCTATTGTATATACCTTAGCTCCCATTTCACACAAAACAGCAGCTTGGTAACCACTTCCTGTTCCTATCTCCAGGATTTTATCACCAGGTTTAACCTGTAATAATTCAGATTGAAATGCAACAGTAAATGGTTGAGAAATTGTTTGACCTGAACTAATCGGAAAAGCTTTGTCTTGATATGCATGGTCAATGAACCCAGAATCCATAAAAAGATGCCTTGGAACATTTTTGATAGCATTTAGTACATTATTATCTTTAATACCCTTATCCGCTAGATCTAAAACAAGCTGATTTCTAAGACCTTTGTGTTTCAGGGTATCCACCATACAATAATTTAAATTTAAATTTAAAACATATTAGCTTCAAAATATTAAATTTGTAAAAAAAAATATGTTAAAAGTAGGTGTTGTTGGCTGCGGTCATTTAGGAAAAATTCATATTAAACTTTTGATTCAATCAAATCATTACAACTTAATAGGAGTTTTTGACACCAACCCTAGCATCTGTGAATCTGTTGCTAATGAATTTAATTGTCAATACTTTAAACATATTAAAGATATGTTAGATGAAATTGATGTAATTGATATTGTAACTCCAACGCCCCATCATTTCAAATACGCAAAAATGGCAATAGATAACGGGATTCAGGTATTTATTGAAAAACCTGTTTGTTCAAACACAACGGAATCCTCTAAACTATTAGAACTTTCTAAATCTAAAAATATAAAAATTCAGGTGGGCCACGTTGAAAGATTTAATCCAGCCTATACTACAGTTGAAAGTTATATTGATAACCCGATGTTCATTGAATCCCACAGGCTAGCTAAATTTAATCCAAGAGGTACCGATGTTTCTGTAGTTTTAGATCTAATGATTCATGATATTGATATCATATTAAATTGTGTGGGCTCTGATGTTAAGCAAATCTCATCAAGTGGTGTCTGTGTTATTAGTGATAGCCCTGACATAGCTAATGCCCGAATTGAATTTGAAAATGGCTGTGTAGCTAATCTTACCGCAAGTAGAGTTTCACTAAAGAACATGAGAAAAACAAGATTTTTTCAATCTGGAAAATACATTTCAATTGACTTTTTGAATCGAGAGTCAGAAATAGTTGAAATCGATGATAAAAGTTCAGGTATACCGTTAATGACTCTAGAAATAGACGACAATACCAAAAAAAATATTTATTTCAATAAGCCGCACATTTCTGAAAACAATGCAATTTTGGATGAATTAAACAGTTTTGCAAAATCAATAAATAATAATACAAAACCTAAAGTAAATATTTCAGATGGTCACAATGCGCTTGATGTCGCACTAAAAATAATAGAAAAATTTAAATAAAATGAAAAATATCTCTGTCGTCGGTTCAGGAACAATGGGCAATGGTATAGCCCAAACATTTGCACTTTACAATCATAATGTTATACTTTTTGATATAAATGATGAAAATCTTGAAAAGGCAAATGCTACGATTTCTAGAAATCTTTCCAGAATGCTAAAAAAAGATATTATAACTGAATCTCAAATGAACGCAACTATTAAAAATATCTATTCAACAAATGAATTTAATGATATCATAAATTCTGATTTAGTTATAGAGGCTGTGAGTGAGAATGTTGATTTGAAATTATCTATTTTTAAAAAATTGGATGAAAAGTGTGCTAAAAAAACTATTCTTGCCTCTAATACTTCGTCTATTTCAATAACAAAACTAGCAGAATCTACCACGAGAAAAGAAAAGGTGATTGGAATGCATTTTATGAATCCAGTGCCTGTAATGAAATTGGTTGAGATAATAAATTCTAAACATACAAGTGATGAAACCACAAAGGAAATAGTTAATTTATCAGAAAAGCTAAATAAAACCCCATTAACTGTAAATGATTACCCTGGATTTATTTCAAATAGAATTTTAATGCCAATGATCAATGAAGCAATTGAGTCCCTAGATCAAGGGGTAGCAACCGTTAAAAATATAGATGGGATAATGAAATTAGGTATGGGACATCCTATGGGTCCTTTACAACTAGCAGATCTGATTGGATTAGATGTATGTAAATCAATACTTGATGTAATGTTTGAAGGTTTAAATAATAGTAAATATAAACCAAATAGACTGCTTGAAGAATTGGTAAGTAACAGCAAGCTAGGGGTTAAAACTGGAGAGGGTTTTTACGATTACTCGGAATCAAAAAAGGCTGAATTTGTTTCTAAAAGATTCTCTTAATGATTGATTTTAATATAAATAAGATTCTTTCAAAAATTCCAAATACAGTTGAGCTAATTGCTGTCTCAAAAACTAAATCAAATGATGAAATATTGGAAGCCTTCAACTCAGGACAAATATCTTTTGCTGAAAACAAAATTCAAGAGATGGTAAAAAAACAAGAATCTTTACCTAAGAATATTAAATGGCACATGATTGGACATGTTCAAAGCAATAAAATTAAATACATGTCTTCCTTTGTAAACTTAATTCATGGTATTGATTCTTTAAAAGCATTGAAAATTGTCAATAAAGAAGGGGTTAAACATCAGAGGACAATTAATTGTTTACTTCAATTAAAGATTTCCAAAGAGGAATCAAAATTTGGGCTGAGTGAAAACAAATTAAAAGAGATTATTTATTCAGAAGATTATAAATCTATGAAAAATGTAAATATAAAAGGAATTATGGCAATGGCTAGTTTCACATCAGATTCAGATATACTTAGAGAAGAATTTATGTATGCCAAACATGTTTTTGATGAAATAAAAAAATCTGATAAAAAAATTGATATTTTATCTATGGGCATGAGTAATGACTTTCAGTTAGCAATTGAATGTGGAAGCAATATGATAAGAGTGGGAAGTTTAATTTTTGGAGCAAGAAATTATTAATACTATTTATACAATTGTAGACATAGAAACCACAGGCGGAAAATTCAACGAAGAAAAAATAACCGAAATTGCCATTTTTAAAATTCAAAATGATGGAAAAGTAACTAAATTTCATAAACTCATAAATCCTAAAAAGAAAATTCAGCCGTTTGTAGAAAAGTTAACAGGAATTAATAATCAAATGCTGAAAAATGAGCCTACCTTTATTGAAATAGCAAATGAAATTAATGAATTTACTAATGATTCCATTTTTGTAGCACACAATGTAAATTTTGATTTCAGAGTTTTAAGTAAAGAGTTTTCAAGAATTGGTTTAAATTTCAAAAGAAAGCTACTGTGTACCATTGAAGTTTCAAAAAGGGTATTTCCAAATGAAAATTCCTACAGCTTAGGAAAATTGGTAAAAAGTCTAGGGATTGGAATAAGTAATAGACATAGAGCAGACGGAGATGCTGAAGCTACATTACACTTATTTAACAAATTAAGATCAAATTTAAATATAGAGGAACTAAATAAATTTATTAGGAAAATATAATGAGTAAGGTTTTGATAACTTTAGTAGGCCCAACAGCGGTTGGTAAAACAGCTCTTGCAATTAAACTGGCTAAGTATTACGGTTCGGAGATAGTTTCCGCCGATTCTAGGCAGTTTTATAAAGAATTAAACATAGGTACAGCAAAACCATCGATCCATGAGCTATCCTTGGTAAAACATCATTTAATTGGTAACATTTCGGTTTCTGAAGAATATAATATTTCAGATTTTGAAAAAGATGCAACAAATTCAATTAACAAAGCTTTTAAAAAAAATAATCATGTTATTCTTGTTGGAGGGTCTGGTCTCTATATTAACACTGTTTTGTATGGATTAGATAAAATACCTAAAGTTGATATCAGCGTGAGAAAAAAACTTAATAAAGAGTTTGATAATAATGGAATTGAAAAACTTGTAAAGAAACTAAAAAAGTTAGATCCAAAAATTGTGAAAAGTATTGATTTAAATAATCATAGGAGAATAATCAGGGCTCTCGAAGTTTGTATTTCAACGAATAAACCATACTCGTCTTTTTTAAAAACATCAATAAAAAAACCTAAATATAATAGTATAATTATCGGATTAAACTTAAATAGGGAAAACCTACATTCAAGAATAAATAAAAGAGTTGATCAAATGATTGATAACGGGCTTGTAAATGAGGTAAAATCGTTAAAGATTTATGAATTTTATAACTCCCTAAATACAATAGGATACACAGAAATTTTCAATTACTTAAATGAAAAAAGTACTCTTGAAAATGCAATTGAAAAGATAAAAACTAATTCAAGAAGATATGCAAAAAGGCAAATAACTTGGTTTAAGTCTAATCAAAATATTAAATGGTTTACCGACGAGTATAATTTTAATGAAATCATAGATGTCATTGATAAATTCTCTACTCAACAATTAGTCTAAAACCTTCGCCATGTATGTTATTGATACTAACATTGGAATCCTTTTGAAGTTGTTTCCTTAATTTAGCAATGTATACATCCATGCTTCGTGACGTAAAATAATTATCGTCATGCCATATCCTAGTAAGTGCCAATTCCCTTGGCATCAAATCATTTATATGAATCAGTAATAGTTTTAATAACATATTTTCCTTTGGTGAAAGCTTTACGGGTAATTCATCTTTGAATTTTAAATGTCGCAGTTTTGAATTAAAGTGAAAAGAGCTAAAGTTAAATTCAGTTTCTTCAGAATCAATTATGGATGAAAGCTTATTTCTTTTTAAAATTGCTTTTATCTTAAAAAGTAAAACATCACTATCAAAGGGTTTTTTAAGATAGTCATCAGCACCTACCTTATATCCTTTAAGGACGTCTTCTTTCATTGATTTTGCCGTCAAAAATATTATTGGGATGTCGGGAGATAAATTCTTTATTTCGGTCGCTAGTGTAAAACCATCTTTGTAAGGCATCATAACATCAAGAATACAAAGATTAAATTCAAATTTTTTAAATTTTTCAAAACCTTCCATACCGTTTTTAGCTAAAATAACGTCGTATTCATTCATTTTTAAAAAATCCCTTAATATGATACCAAAATTTGGATCATCTTCAACTAATAAAATTCTTTTTTTGTTATTCATGATTATTTATTTATTAAATGTATTGAAATGTAAGGTAAATACACTACCCTGATTAATTTCACTTTCGACTGAAATATTAGCATTATGAAAATCGATAATTTTTTTAACATACGCTAATCCCAAACCATGTCCTTTAACATCGTGTAAATTTCCAGTTTGTTTTCTATAAAACTTATCAAATATCTTGGATTGAACAGATTTACTCATCCCAATACCATTGTCTTTAATTTCTACCAATATTTTATTATTTATGTTTTTTGTTTTTATGGAAATTTTAGGGTTATCATCATTATATTTTATGGCATTGTCAAAAATATTCACTAGTACATTTATTAAGTGGGTCTCATTTCCTATAATGTTAAAACTTTTAGCATTCTTTTCGGAGATAATTTTACCATTCTTATTTTCAACAATTAAACTAACATGTGAAATGGCTAAATCAATTATTTCGTTAATGTTCTGCTTGGATTTTTCTATATTCAACTCATTTCTTTCCAAATGACTTATCATTAGAACATTTTCAACCTGATCATGCATCCTGTTATTTTCATCATAAATCATTTTTAAGTATTTATTTACCTTTTTCTTATCAATTATGGTTTTTGGGTTTTTTATTGCAGATAATGCCAAGTTTATGGTTGCAATTGGGGTTTTAAACTCATGAGTCATATTATTGATAAAGTCTGTTTTAATCTGTGATATTTGTCTCTGCCTTAACAGAAGTAGTATTGTTGTAATGTAAGCAATCACGATTATAGATGTAAATATAACAGATGTAATAATAACGGAAATTAGGGAGGATAATAAAAACGGGGTTCTTTCAGGAAAAATAACCTTTAGTGAATAATCAGTCATTTCGTTCTCGTCCTTAAAAATTAGTGATGAAAAGATGGGATTGGAAATGTCAAATTTTTCTGATGATATATTAGTAATACTGTCTTTATTGTATATAGCATATTCAAAATCTAAATCAATATTCATCTTTTTAAGATTACCTTGCAGTAAGTTTTCAAACCTTTTTACATCCCCTATTCTTTCCTCAATATTTTTTCTTTTAGCTAAGTCATTGTACGCAGACTCAAATAAAACCTCTTTACTCTTCGAAATTTTACCAACTTTCATTAAAAATTCTTGTGGATTTATATCGTCTTCAATTTGTTGATTGCTGAAAATTTTTTCTTCTCGCTGATTTGATAGCCTCTTGATTGAAATACTGTCCTTCTCATCCATTAACTCAATTAGATCATCAAGATAATCGCCCGACCTTGGAATGATAAGATTTTCTTCAATAACTCCGTTTCTGTATATAATTGTTTCTTTTTTTGAAGGATTTTCATCGATTATAATAAGATTATTTATGCTTGATGTGTCTACTAATGTTTCACTGTTAATTAAATCTTTAAATTTAGCCACATATTTTCTAAATTCCTTTCTCTCAACCATGGTTGCAGTTTCGTCAAGTACATAGTTAACATTAGAAGAAAACTGTTTATCATTTTCCTCATAATTTTTAAAGATGAAAAATGATTGAATAAAAATTATTCCTATCAATGATACACTCATTAAAATCAAAAGTATTATGAAAGCCTTCTTACCCATAATTCAAATTTATTATTTAATAAAACACTTGTTTTGATATTTAATAAAATATTAACAGTAATAAATTATAACAGATTTGAGTGAATCTTATTTATCTGGCTAATGAGTTGGTCTTTTGTAATATTATCAATACAATAGTCTGATTTTGAGCATTTTAACTCTTGTGAAAGTTGACTGTCTAGGATTTTATCAATTTTTTGTTTAGAATAATTTCTTCTCTTCATCAACCTTATATTAATAAGTTCCATTGGTGTTTTTACACATATTATTTTATCAAATAAAGATTCCGATCCATTTTCAAAAATTAGTGCAGCCTCATATACAACATAAGAGCCTTTTTGCTTCTTAAACCAAGTATCGAAATCCTTTTGTACTTCGGGATGAATTAAATTATTTAAAGAGGTCAGTAATTCATGGTCATTAAATATCTTATCTGAAATATATTCTTTATTTATTTCCTGATTTTCATAAGCAGATCGACCCAGCATATCAATAAGTGCACTTTTTACGGATGAATTACTGTTCATTATTTTTTTTGCAGACTCATCAGCTATAAATACAGGAATCCCCAATTTTTTAAAATATTTAGCTGCAGTTGTTTTTCCGCTACCAATAATTCCAGTTAATCCAACCTTTCTCATTCTAATATTATTAATTGTATTTGATTTGAGCTTAATCTGGCATTTTTTATATAATCAGGTTTTTTTGTTAATTCTGGAATTAAATAGTTTTGACTATCATCAAAAACACAATCAATTCTAAAGTCTAAGGGAGAGGTCTTCTTATAATCTTCAATACTAATGAAGTATTTTATTAATATTTCTTTGGGATAATAATTAAATTCAGTTTCGTTATTTGATATAATATTAACAGGGACAGAAACTGTTTCTTCGGTATATTGGTCTACATCTAAATTAAAACTAACTGAACTCAAGTCTAAAGACAGATTATCAAAACCAGGTTTTAAGAGATTCAGTTCAATAGATATGTCGGAATCAACATTGTTTAGTTTAACCGTTTCTGTTTCTACTAAACTAATTTTTGTTACTACGTCTTTTGGTCCAAGTATGCTGACTGAATCGTTAGATAAAATTGGAGATTTAAAATTATCAAATCCCGAATCAAAATTTACAGAGACATTTGCTTTAATATATTTTTTTTGTGAGATATACTGATCAAAATACAGGAAAATTGAATCATCCGAAATTGTTAAAATTTCAACCGATGAATCAAAATTTAATCTTGTATCGTTTAAATTTTCTTTTTGATTCCACAGGTAAGCATTTTTAAATTCCTTTAATTTCTTAGTTGAAATTTTTAATTCTGGTGTCTTTATATAATATTTAGCCAAACTAAATCCATATCCCCTTAGTTTTAGCATGACAGAATCGTGTGATTTATTGAAAATAACTTTATCTGAGGGTTGATCAGTCACAACTATTTTAAATAAAATATCCTTATCATAGCTGGAAGTTAATTTACCTACCAAAGATGTTGATATTGCTAATATCAAAAAGATCAGAAAAACATTGAACTTACCTTTATTTAAAAAAGACTTCATTTCTGTTATTTAAAAAACATTTTAGGAAAAATCTCCTCAATCTCTAGTTTATGATAAATATTTATTTTCACAAAAGATATCAAAAACCCATATCCATATCCAAAAAATTGAACCAGAGTTGTCACTATTGAGATGAAACCTACAAATAAATTATTATTGATCGAAGATAGAACAAATAACAAAGAAAAATAAATTATGTAAAGTAGTATTAAATAATTAATACCTAATATGAATAGAAAAATTGAAAAAATTAAACCAATTGAAAATATTGAGGGGAACCAGTAAATTATTTTTTTAGTTTCAGGGTAATAATTGTTTAATATGGATCTAGCGATACCAAACTTTTTAACCTGATTAAAAAAACTTGAAACAGAAATTCTTCTTTTATGATAAACCTTTAAGTCATTGTATAATTTAGTTTTGTAACCAAGTTTTTTTATACGAATGGATAAGTCTGGATCTTCACCAGGATGTATTTTGCCAAAGCCTTTTGTCTTTTCAAATACGGATTTGGAAATTCCCATATTAAAACTTCTTGGTTGAAAATTCTTATTATTACCCCCTCCTCTGATAAAACCGGTCGTTAAAAAAGAAGTCATTGAAAAGCTAACGGCTTTTTGAAATGAATTAAATGTGTGATGTGAACCATCAATACCACCAAAACAATCAGAATAGTCATTTGACAGATTATACAATAAAACTTCGGAATAATTTTTTGGAAGGATACAATCAGAATCCAAAATTATAAAATAGTTTCCCTTAGCGATACTCATCCCAAAATTTCTTGAATCACCAGGTCCTGAATTTTCCTTATAATGGTATGAAATGTTTAAACTTTTATATTTTGTTAAAATATTTTCACACCTGGTTGTTGAACCATCTTCTATTATTACAATTTCAAAATCTTTTGATCCATTCAATTTTAAAAATGAATTTAAAAGCTCGTCAATTTCATCTGGCCTATTATATACAGGAATTATAAATGATATATCTTTTAAAAACATGCTCAAAATTAAACAATAAATGTAAAAAAAGGGCTTAGTTGAATAACTAAACCCTTTTTTGTATTGGTTAGTTTAATCTATTTATTTAATTATTAATTTAGAAATAGATGATTTTCCATTTATTGTCACTTTTGTCAAATAAAATCCAACATCAACATTAGAAACATCAAGTAAATCATTTGTTATTGTTGAAGAAAGAACTTTTCTTCCATTAATATCAAATAGCTCTACAAATTTATCACCAGTTTCTGATGAGGAAATAGTCACAAAATTATTATCAACAGGATTTGGATAAATTCTTAAATCAACTAGTTCTTGATCACCAATTGATAATCCCGCACACGAAATATCAAAACTAACTGGTCCACCTTGAACAGATGTATCAGCAGCTAAATACACATTTATAGTTCCATCACTAGAAGTGTAAGTACCACTTTGTTCACCTGAAACTGGTCCATACAACATCTCACCAGATCCATTTGTAATGTAAATCCAGTCATAGTTGTTTTCTGTAGTACCAGATAATGTAACGGATATTTCATCAATATTACCATCACCATCTTGATCATTAGCAACTGATGTAAATAATAAATCTTCTGGATTAGGTTCGGTAAAATTAGTACCAAAGTTATATCCACCACTTGTTGCATTTGGATAATCGTATTGAGACAAGCTTTCCCCACATCCAGGTGCTGCAAGAAGCGTTGAAAATGATGTTAATACCCAATCACTAAACGAACCATCGGCACAAACACCTCTTACCCAAACATCATATGTGGTGATTGAATTCATATTATCAAGATTAACAAATGCCTCACTTAAAGATACTCCTGATTCAGAAGGAATTGATGAACCTCCTTCTGCAAGTACATACTCCCATGAAACTGCATCTCCTTGATCCCATGCAACACCGGCAGTGTTAGATGTAACATCAGTAACATTTATTCCTGTTGGTGCAGCACATAATAATTCACTAATTATCAAATCATATGCAGTTGATTGAGGAGAGGCATAAGTTGAAATAACAAAGTAATATGTTGAGCCTGATGACACATTTGCTTCAAAAGATAATATATCTGAAGAAGAACCATTTGCAGCTCCTGCATAACATTGAACCCCTATTGAATCACAACTATCATACATGTAAATACCTGCATAAGTATCACTAGGTACTAATTGAACTGAAATAGCTCCATCAAATGATGAAGTATAAGAGTATACCACATCATCTCCAGTTATATAACTAGGACTACCACAAGCTTCACCTGCACTGCCATCATAATCGTCCCCGTAATTAGCTGTATCGTCAGAAACATTATAAGGAAGTGAGTCAACAATCAAAGGATCATCACAAGTTGACCCCGTTGGAGGACAACTGTACGAAAATTCATATGTTAAATCACAATTAACATCACCGGAATCAACTGAAACAACTACTGACTCACCACTTTCATAGGGACCGAAACTATAAAGACCAGTTTCTTGAATTGACATTGTTTCATTTCCATCTGAAAGGATTAATTCATTTGCCGATCCTATGTCGATGATATCGAAATTAATTGAATAAACTCCCTCACCACCGCTACAATTAGGAATAATTTCAGTGGTTATTTCAGGGTCTACACAGGTATTTTCAGAAATATCCAGTGTATAGGCTACATTTTGTGGACTAGGGTAAGTAGAAATCACAAAATAATAAGTTTGACCAGTAAATACATTCAAATCAAATACAGACTGGGTTACACTTGAATTGGTATAGTTAACCAACCAGCAATTCACACCAATATCTTCGGCATTTTCATAAACATATATCCCACTCCAAGTTCCTTCAGGAGTAAACTTTACGTTTAAAGAAGTATCACTTACCGCTGTATATAAATAAACAACGTCATCACCTCCAAGATAACTTCCACTTCCTTCACATCCTGTTGCAGAATTAGTGTAATCGTCTCCGTAATTTATAGTATCATCAGATGTTGAATATGGAACTGATTCAATAATAATTGGGTCATCTGCAGTGCTTCCAGCTGGTGGAGGTGTAAATGAGATACTAATCCAGTCTGTTGTCTCGTCTCCACAAACAGACCTAATAAAAAACTCATATTCTTGACCCTGGGTTAGCTCGGTTAATTCAATTGAAGTTTCGGAGACTAGCGTACCTGAATCTGGATTATCATTTCCAGCTTCCTGCAATGCGTATTCGAAATATGTAACATCGGCTGCTACCCATGAAATAGTTGCCGTAGTCCCAGTTAAAAAGTCAAGAGATAAGGTCGGATTAGAACAACTTTGTGTAATTCCTTCAAAAATAATATTTGGCAAAAAATCTCTAAACTGACCTGTTGTTGGTGCACTTGGATCTGGATCAATAGAATCTGAATAGAAAACTAGTGATGCACCGGCTGAGGCTGGTGTACAGTAAAAGTCATGATTACTTGAGTCATATCCTGCTTGGTTTTCTTCAACTGCCATAACTAGGTTAGAAACACCATCATATTCAAAAGGAGTGTCAAAAGAAATCGAAACAATACCCTCTGAAATAGATGTTGTAGCAGCATAAACCTGAGTTAAAGAACCTAATTCTATCCAGTTATCCCCATCTGAGAAAACTTCTTGATCAGTATGACCCATGTAAACAACCCATTCACTACTTGTTGCGAGTGTAGTCTCTTGTGTTGCAAAATATTTAACTCCGGTAATTGATCCTGAAGCATTAATCAAAGACGAATTATATATCGATTGTGAATAAGTGTAGCCATAATATGGCTCTATTGGTAATTCTTCATTCACATTTGTTCCGTTTCCAACTGAGACCTGAGATAATAGTGGAATCGAAAAAAATAATAAAATTATAAATGTAAGAGAGTAATGTTTTTTCATAGGTAATATTTTTATTTGTGAAATATGATAACGTGAATAATAAAAATATTAAAATAATTGAATTTTTTATAAAAAAACCAATAATATTAATTTGTACTTAACAGAAATATGATAAAAACAGTGTTTTAGGACTTGTCAATTATGTCCATAATACTGTCACTAACCCCCATATTACTGAATCCACCATCATTGTATAGGTTTTGTAAAGTAACTCTTTTAGTTAAATCACTAAATAAGGTAATGGTATAATTGGCACAGTCCATCGCAGTTGCATTCCCAAGTGGTGACATTTTATCCGCGTATTTTATAAACCCATCAAATCCTTTTACTCCTTTTCCAGCTGTTGTCGGAGTTGGTGATTGGGAAATTGTATTTATTCTAACTTTTTTATCTTTTCCGAAAAAATAACCGAAACTTCTGGCTACACTTTCAAGAAAAGCTTTATTGTCAGCCATATCGTTATAATCAGGAAAAACTCTTTGAGCAGCCATGTAAGAAAGGGCCACAATACTACCCCATTCATTCATAGCATCATTTTTATATAAAGTTTGCATAACTCTATGAAAAGACATAGCAGATACATCTAATCCTTTGTGAGTCCAATCATAATTTTGATCGGTGTACGATTTTCCTTTTCTAACATTAATCGACATGCCAATTGAATGTAAAACAAAATCAAGTTTTCCACCTAAAACCTCCATGGACTTACAAATTAGATTTTCTAAATCTTCAATAGAAGTGGCGTCAGCTGGAATTACAGTTGAGTTTGTTTTTTCAGCAAGTTCGTTGATTTGGCCCATCCTCATCGCGACAGGTGCGTTAGTTAAAACAAAAGTCCCACCTTCCTCAAAAATACGTTCTGCTGTAATCCAGGCAATAGAATTTGGATCTAGTGCCCCAAAAACAATACCTCTTTTTCCCTTTAGTAAGTTGTTTGACATATTACGATTTATTTATTTAACAAATATAATATTAATTAAGTAACTGCTTAGCATGAATATAAGCAGACTCAGAGGCATTATTTCCTTCCAGCATTTTTGCAATTTCAACTATTCTGTCATTTTCATTTAACCTAGTCATCATAGTCTTAGAATAACCATCAATGTCAGCCTTATATATTTTAAAGTGTGATTCTCCCATTGCTGCGATCTGTGGTAGATGAGTTATAGAGAAAGTTTGAATTTTTGACCCAAGCTCCTTCATAATTAAACCCATTTTTTTTGATATTTCTCCTGAAACGCCCGTATCAATTTCATCGAAAATGATTGATGGCAATTTCTTATATTTAGCCATTATAGATTTTATTGCTAGCATTATTCTTGATATTTCACCACCAGAGGCAGCATCTTTAATTTTTTTAAATTCATATCCTTTGTTAGCAAGGAATTCAAAATCGACTAGGTCCATACCATTTACATGAAATTCTGAAGTCAAATTGAGAGTAATTCTGAACTTACTATTTACCATTCCTAAATCAAACAAAACCTTTTCAATTTCTTTTGTCAAACCTGGAATTACACTGTCTCTAGAATCATGGATTAATAAAGCCTTATTTGTTAGAGATTTCTTTAATGCATCACATTCAACTTGTAAGTTCTCAATCTCTCCATCAATATTTTCACTTGTATTTACTTTAATCGCTAACTGTTCTCTAAAGATTGATAATTCCTGAACACTGGCCAATGAATGTTTTCTTAGAAGATTATTTATTATATCAATTCTTTTTATTATTTGATTCAATCTTTCTGGACTTTGATCTAATGAATTCAAAATACCATCAATTTCATGACCTAAATCCTCGGATTCTATAATAATGGAAGAAACTCTGTCAAGTATAACTTTATATTTTTCAGAGTTGCCGGAAATTTTATTTAAAGATGATTTTAATTTTAATAATGTAGAATTCAAGCCGATTTCGTCGTCAGAAATAACCTGACTACAGTATTTTAACTCTGATGAAATTTCTTCAAAGTTAGAAAGTGAATTTTGCATAGCCTCTAACTTATCAAGATCTTCATCTAAAATATTAGCATCATCTATTTCGTTTAGAATAAATTTATTGTAATCCATTGATTGGATAAGGTTTTTCTTTTTTTCAACCAATTGGTTTAGTAATCCTACCTTATTTTTATATTCAGAAAATAATTTTTTATAATCATTAATTAAATGATCGCTTCTACTGATTAAGTCTAAAAGATTAAATTGAAATTCGCTGCTTAGAACTTCTATATTTTGATGTTGAGAGTGTATATCTATAATTTTTGAACCTATAAGTAAAAGTTGATTAAGGTTCACTGGGCTATCATTAATAAAAGCTCTTGATTTTCCAGAGGGGGATATCTCCCTTCTTAGAATCGTATCAGTTTCATAATCTAATTCATTTTCTTCAAATATTGACTTAAGCTCATAAGAACCTATATCAAAAACACCTTCGATAATACATTTCTTGGATTTATCTCTGTTTACTGACAAATCAGCTCTTTTTCCAAGAATTAATGAAATTCCACCGACAAGAATTGATTTTCCAGCCCCTGTCTCACCAGTGATCACCGAAAATCCATTATTGAATTTAACAGAAAGATCATCTATTAACAAGTAATTTTTTATTGATAAATTCTTTAACAATTATGAAATATTAATGTTAAATAAAAATAAGAATTGTTTTTGATTAAAAACTAATATTCCTCCATTTATCAGAATGGTTTGGAGCGATTTTGGTTAACATTGATATAAGGTTAGTCACCGGGACTTGGGGACCACCACTAAAAATGTCTAGAATCTCATCAGCTTTGGTGTCAAAAAAAACGCGTAAAATATATGAGTTGGGTCTTCTCCTATTCATCTGATCAAGCATTGTAAGAGATTTTGAAATTGCTTCCTTAGCAGCTTTAGGTTCATTAACCATGATGTCTAGACCCTTAAAATGATAGTCGTACATTACATTCCTAAATTCCTTAAAGGTTGTTGATAAAACATTATCTATTAGATAATACCTGGATTGTAACCCATCACTTGCACCCCAACCTCTAAATCCTTTTTGCTGAGAAAAATCTAAAATCTTTTGAGCATTATCAAAATACCTTGTACCAGAATTCAATTTAAATGTATCTGAATCAATCCCTAAAATCATATTTATGTGAAACACTAATACAGAAACTAGATTATTTTCAAATTGATTTTCATTAAAAGTTAAATTTTGAAACTCCTGATATCTAAAAGAAAAATTTCTATCGTTAAAGTTGTAAACTGGAGAATTGTAAGCAGAATTAAATACAGGCCTGGACGATTGTATCTGCAAAGTACCTTGAAAAACATCATTCTCATAAGAAATTATGTTAATAAACATTGAACAATCAATCTTTTCGTTTGGACGTATAGATCTGTCCGTCCAATTTGTATTGTTTATGAATTCTGTTAGCTGAGTTTGTAGAGTTTTAAAAATTTGAAGGTTTTCATTACCTGTCTGACGAGCCTCAACTATCACTTCACAATTTAATTCTTGTGATATAATATTAGAAGTTATAAGTACAAAAAATAATAAAGATCTTATTCTCAAATCGATTTAATTATGTGTTCAAATATATCAGTTGCAACTTCAGATTTATCTTTTAAATCATAAGCTGTTATTTCCCCGGATCTAGAAATTATAGAAACCTTATTAGTATCGTATCCAAATCCTGCGCCTTGATCATTTAATGAATTTAAGACAATTAAATCAAGATTTTTATTTTTTAGTTTATTTTTTGCATTTTGAATTTCATTATCATTTTCAAGTGCAAAACCAATTAAAAATTGATGTCTTTTTTTACTTCCCAATTCTTTTAAAATATCTGTCGTCTTTTCAAACTTGATATTTATTTCTTTATTGTCTTTTTTAATCTTTTTTTTAGAAAAATTTACAGGTCTGTAGTCACTTACGGCTGCTGCCATAATAACAACATCTGCATCATCATAATTTTTCAAAATAGCTGAATGCATTTCATTCACAGATTTAACGTCAATTAAATGAATTTTTTTAGACGAAATGAGTTGGTTTGTTGGGCCACTAACAAGGACTACATTACCTCCAAGACTTAGTGCTTTTTCTGCGATTGAATATCCCATTTTTCCTGACGAATGATTAGAAATAAATCTCATAGGATCCAATTGTTCAACAGTGGGGCCAGCAGAAATTAGTATTTTTTTTCCCTTTAATGGAAGCTTGCTGGAGTAATATTCGATGATAAATTCTAGTACTTCGTCAGGCTCTGGAAGCCTACCCTCACCAACTAATCCACTTGCCAACTCACCTTTGGCAGGTGGAATAAGTGTGTTATCGTAGGATATTAATTTTTTAATAGACTCTTTGGTTGACTTATGTTTATACATGTCTAAATCCATTGCAGGTGCAAAGAAGACATGAGATTTACATGAAAGATACACTGCAGTTAAAAGATTATCACAGTTACCATTTGCCAACTTAAATAATGTATTTGCTGTTGCTGGGCATATCAACATAAAATCACACCATAAACCAAGCTCAACGTGATTGTTCCAGACACCATCATCTTCATCTGATTTAAATTTTGAATAGACAGGATTTTTAGAAACTGTTGATAAGGAAAGGGGGGTGACAAAATCTTTCGCAGATTCAGTCATTACTATTTTTACTTCAGCCCCTTGTTTAACAAAGGCTCTAACTAAATTTGGAGTTTTGTAAGCAGAAATACCCCCTGATATTCCTAGAAGTACTTTTTTACCGCTTAAAATAGACATTTTACTCTTCTATTTCTTCCTTACTATCTCTGTGGTAAACTTTATCATCAAGCCATTCTTGAACAGCAATAGCATGAGATTTTGGTAATCTTTCATAAAATTTTGAAACTTCAATTTGTTCTTTATTTTCAAAAATTTCTTCTAAACTATCATTATATGTGGCAAATTCTTCAAGTTTTTCGATCAATTCTTTTTTAACATCACCTTTAATCTGCTCTGCTCTTTTTGATATTATAGAGATAGCCTGATAGATGTTTTCTGTCTGGTTTTCTATTTCATCTCTATTGTATGTTTTTGTTGTTTGAGCAGCTTTCGTTTTTTTGATATCCATAATTTTGTTTTATTAAATATTTATCAATTCTGATAATTCCGACATTTTTGTTTCCATTTCAGATAAAAAATCAGATTCTTTGTAACTATTTTTAAATGAGTTAAAATAATTAACTGCATTTTCGATTCTTTCTTTTTGTCTCCTAACAACGCTATTTAAAGCTAATTTATAAGCAGAATCAAATCTATAATATAAAGCTTTTTCTCTCAGATCTGAACCAGGAAATTCGATTAAAAAATTTTCAAATGATTTGATAGATGCCTGGAAGTCAGAAAGAATATTGTACTGAAGGGCTATATTAAATTCCTTAAGCTCTAATCTGTAATCTAAGTCAAATACCAATTTATTTGCATCTTCAATATATTGAGACTCGGGAAAGGAATTTATGAATTGTTGTAGCTTATCAATAGCTATTTTTGTATCATCAGGGTCTTTGGAAAAGATTGGAGCCATTTCAAAGTAGCTTTTGGCACCCAAAAAGGCCATTTCCTCAACTTTTTCACTATCAGGATATGAATTGACAAATCTTTCCATTTGGTAAGATGAGCTATTATAATCCTTGGTATTATAAAAACACATAGCTTGCATGTAAGTAAGTTTTTGAGCTTGAGGTTTTCCTCTATATTGTGGTAAAATTTGAGCAAATAGTCTAGACGCTTTCGAATATTTTCCTGCATCATACAGTTCAGTTCCAAGATTAAATTTTACAGCTACCTCATCTGAATTCAAAGCCTTTTGGTATTCGCTACAACTCAAAGTAACAATGACAGAAAATATTATGTAAAAAAAATTTTTCATAGGTTGTTGGGTGGACAAAATTATGAATTTATTATGGATAATAAAACATAGTTAAGTAATCTTCTTTAAGCCGGTTAAATATTTATCTAATTCTTTTCCAAAAATGTCTATGAAATTTGGTTTAATATCAATGATAAAATCGTTTAAATTTTGGTCGTAGTTAGAAAGACCAATTTTAAAATTAGCTTTTGAACAAGCGGTAGCATAATTTAACTCAAGATTATCTTTTTTATAATAGCTAATCAATGCATCAAAATCCGTCTCAATGAACTCTTGCAAGTCAAGATTTTTTATCGCACCATTCCAACCAAAATCTTTAGATTCAAAGTAAGAATCCCAGTGATTTAATTTAGTATCCCTTTCAGACAAATAAGCAATAAATTTTATTTTATTTTCATTGATACCATAATTTTGAAAGATAAGCCTTAGCTTCTCATAATCCTTATATTCTCCAAGATTCAAAATGATCCCAACTGTTTGAATTTTCTTTCCATTTACAGACGAAGTTCTATTTTCCAATGCCTTTCTGATAAACTTTTTATTTGACCTGTCTTTAAAGAATTTAATAAACATATTTAGATATAATAAGGTAAAAATAACTAATTTAACCTTGATTTTCAATATGATTAAAGATTCTCGCTACATATCACTGATTTTAATCATTTTATTGTCCTGTAACAACGGGCATAATTATAATAACTTTAACAATCAACTAATCGACAGCAGCGTTAAAAGTGATTCTGCTGTGGTAAAGTTATATCTTCCTTTCAAAAAAAAACTTGAAGAATCGTTAATGAACAAGCCTCTTGCCTACTCAAAAAAAACATATAAGAAAAATGACGGAGAGCTAAATAGTACTTTAAGTAACTTTTTTGCTGATGTAACATATGAAATGACAAATGACCGTTTTAAAAAACTTAAAGGTGAAAAGATTGATGTTGTACTATTAAATAATGGTGGTATCAGATCAATAATTTCAAAAGGTGCAATAAGTCAAAAAACAGCATTTGAGCTTATGCCTTTTGAAAATAGTATTGTTGTTGTGAAATTAAGTGGACAATCAATTAATAGTATGGTAGAATATTTAAGAAAAGTTAAGCTTCAGCACCCGCTCAAAGGATTAAATATCGTATTAAACAACGATTATAGTTTAAATTCTGCAAAAATAGACGGTAATGAGATAATTAATGATAAATTTTATAATGTAGCAACCACGGATTATCTTTTGAATGGTGGTGATAAAATGAATTTTTTTGCAGAAGGAATTGAAATTATTGAAACAGGTTACAAAATGAGAGATATATTAGTTGATTATTTTACTGAAATCGATACTTTAGAACTAAGGGTTGATAAAAGATTTACCAGAAATAAATGAATAGGAAAGAATTTATAAAAAACTCATTGTATGGATCTGCTGCTTTTGGCCTAGCATTAAATAATTATAGCTGTAATAGTTTTAATGAAAGAAAAATTACAATTCTTCACACTAACGATGTTCATAGTCACATTGAACCATTTTCTAAAGATCACTCAGAATATCCAAATCAAGGAGGATTTGAAAGAAGATCTACAATCATTAATAAAATTCGTAAAGAAAACCCAAACACACTTTTACTTGACGCTGGAGATATATTTCAGGGAACTCCTTATTTTAACTTTTACGGAGGCGAAATTGAGTTTAAATTAATGAGTATGCTAAAATATGACGCTGTAACAATTGGAAATCACGATTTTGACAATGGTATTAACGGTCTTGACAAACAATTACCGAATGCAAAATTTGATATAATTTCATCAAACTATGACTTTACAAATACAGTTTTAGATTCAAAAATTAGCAATTATAAAACCTACAATAAATCAGGTGTCAAAATAGGGGTATTCGGATTGGGAATAGAGTTAGAGGGTCTGGTGTCCAAAGAATTATACAAAGAGACAAAATATTTAGACCCAGTTGATGTAGCTAATGATACTGCCAAAAAATTAAAAGAAGCCGAAAATTGTGATTTAATTATCTGCCTGTCCCATCTTGGATATAAATACGAAAAATTTCCAAAAAGAATTAGTGATTTAAATCTTGCAAGGGAAACAAAAGATATTGACTTAATTATCGGAGGTCATACACATACATTTATGAGTGAACCGAAAATTGCATATAATAAAGCAAACAAAAAGGTAATAATCAATCAGGCAGGTTGTTTCGGTCTGTATCTTGGAAGAATTGATTTCTTATTTGATGGCAGCAACAATAAGACTTTTAATTCAAGTCTTTTTATGATTTAAATTATTTTCCGTTTTGAATGGGTTTTGAATCTGGCATTAACTTGTTTAGAATGGTATAAACAGGACAAAACTTTGTAAATGGGCTTATTATTTGTAAAACAGCCACCCCAACAGCTACCCAAATCCAGTCTAAACCAAATTCATTTGCAAGCGCAATTGACCCCAGGTATAGTAAACCCACTATTCCATCGTGTACTCTAACTTTAATGATATCTCTTTGTTCCATGATAGTTTAATTTTGAGTCCTAAAATAATAAATTCTGACCAGAAATTAAATGACTTAATTCAGTTTCAGAAATTATTTTAATATTAAGTTTTTCTGCCTTTTCTTTTTTACTTGGGCCCATGTTAGATCCAGCCACTAAAAAAGTTGTTTTTGAGGAAATTGAAGACGATACCTTACCTCCGTGAGATTCAATAAGCTTCTTTATTTCGTCTCTAGAAAAATTTGAAAATACGCCTGAAACCACAAAGGATTTGCCAAATAATAACGAAGATATATTTTTATCAGAATCATCAATTTCAAATTGAATGTTATGATTCTTTAAGGAATTAATTATCTCAATGTTTTGTTCGTTTTGAGAAAATTCGATTATACTTTTTGCTATTTTCTCCCCAATTTCATCAACTGAAATCAACTCGTCAAAATCAGAATTCAAAATATTATCAATTTTTTCAAAATGTTTAGCTAACTTTTTTGCAACTGTTTCACCTACATATCTTATGCCCAACCCATATAATACCCTTTCAAAAGGGATATTTTTAGAATCTAAAATACCACTGATTAAGTTATTTGCACTTTTTTCAGCCATTCTTTCTAAACCTACAATTTGATCAAACCTCAGGTTATACAAGTCAGAATAGTTATTAATAAGTCCATTATTTACCAGTAAAGCAACTGTCTCTTGACCTAATCCTTCTATATCCAATGCTTTTCTGGAAATATAATGTTGTATTCTTCCAATAATTTGTGGTTTACAACCATTATAATTCAAGCAATAATGATTTGCCTCGCCTTCTAATCTCTGAAGTTTAGAGCCACATTCTGGGCAAAACTCTGGAAATTCAAATTTCTTAGAGTCAAAGGCTCTTTTAGTCTTATCAACATTAGTGATTTTTGGTATTATATCTCCGCCTTTTTCTACATACACAAAATCTCCCACTCTTATATCCATACTTTCAATAAAGCCTGCATTGTGTAAAGATGCTCTTTTTACTATAGTACCAGCAAGGTTAACGGGCTCTAAATTTGCTACAGGAGTTATTGAACCTGTTCTTCCAACTTGAAAAGAAATACTATTTAATCTGGTACCAGTATTTTCAGGCTTAAATTTATAGGCCATTGCCCATCTTGGAAATTTGGATGTAAAGCCAAGAACTTCCCGCTGATAAAAATCATTTACTTTCAATACAACCCCATCTATTTCAAATGGCAGTTCAGATCTGTTTTTTTCCCAATGCTTTATAAATTCAAATACTTCCTCGAGTGAGGTACTATGCTTATAAGTATCATAAATATTAAATCCATAAGATTTTGCATTCTTTAGGAAATCTATATGATTATTAAATATTTTTGAATCTTCAACAGAGTATAAAAGACATTCTAATGGTCTTTTTGAAACTTCTTTACTGTCTTGAAGCTTTAAACTTCCTGAGGCGGTGTTTCTGGGGTTTTTGAATGGTTCTTCTCCATTTTCAACACGTGATAAATTAAGCTTGTTAAATCCTGTAATAGGCATAACAATCTCTCCCCTTGCCTCGAATTCTGACTTAAAATCACCCCTAAGTTTCAACGGGACTGTCGGGATTGTTTTTACATTATTTGTAACATCATCGCCTTTTACACCATCTCCCCTAGTAACTGCCTTTATGAGATCTCCATCTTTGTAAGTCAAATTAATTGAAACTCCATCAAATTTCAACTCACAAGTATATTTTATCGGAGTATCAATTATCTTTTTAATTCTTTTTTCCCACTCTTTTAAGTCATCTAGAGAGTATGAATTATCAAGAGAATACATAGGAGTGTTATGTACAGATGTGTTGAAAGACTTAGTAACACTTCCACCAACACGCTGTGTTGGAGAATTAACATCAAAATGTTCAGGATTTTCTTTTTCTAACTTCTCTAATTCTTTTAGCATCATATCAAAATCATAATCTGATATTAAGGGGTCATCAAGAACATAATATCTATAGTTATGATCATGAAGTTTTTTTCTAAGACTAAAAATTTTCTCTGATATATTCATTACATTTATCTAATTACAGTATAGTGAAAAACCTACTCTAAGATACTAAATTGAAGCTCATGAATACGCTTAAAATAATTGTTTTTTTTATATTTTTTTCCCATATAAATACACTTTTTTCCCAAAAAAATGACATAATTCCAACCCCTACTGAGCAAACCATTAATAATGGGTTTATGGAGATAGAAAATAGTCCAGAAATAATAGCTGACTTTGAACTTAATCGGGCTGCAACACTATTTAAAGATGCGATAAAAGAACTTGAATTAAATTCTGATAAAAAAACAAAAAACAAAATAAAGTTTTCATCGAATAAAAGGTTAGATAATGAAGAGTACGTTCTTACTATTAATTTAGACGAAATTAATATTGAATCTTCTACCGAAACTGGTGCAATCTATGGTATTCAATCTTTAAAACAACTAATGAATCTTAATCTTAAGAACGGAGTTGTCAAGCTTCAAAATCAAGTGATTAAAGACTCCCCTAGATTTAAATATCGAGGCATGCATTTAGATGTCGGAAGACATATGTATCCAGTTGATTTTATTAAGAAATACATAGATGGTTTAGCTATGTTAAAATTCAATAATTTCCATTGGCATTTAACTGAAGATCAGGGATGGAGAATTGAAATTGAAAAATACCCAGAGCTTAATAACGTTGGATCCTTTAGAGACTCTACATTAATAGGCCATTACTCTGATAAACCCTGGCAATTTGATAAAACAAGATATGGTGGTTTTTACACTAAAAAAGAAGTTAAAGAAGTTGTTAAATATGCAGAAGAAAGAGGAATTAATGTTATTCCAGAAATTGAAATGCCTGGTCATTCACAAGCTGCCGTATCCTCATACCCAGAATTTGGTTGCACAGGTGAACAGGTTGGAGTTGCTCCACTATGGGGTGTATTTAAGGAAATTTATTGTAGTAAGGATGAAACTTTTGATTTTTTAGAAGATATAATTGATGAAGTAGTTGAACTTTTCCCTGGAAAATATATACATATTGGCGGTGATGAAGCCCCTAAAACAAATTGGAAAGCGTGTGGAAATTGTCAAGATGTGATAAACCGTGAAGGATTAAAAGATGAACATGAGTTGCAGAGCTATTTTATCACTCGAATGGAGAAATATATCAACTCAAAAGGAAAACAAATAATCGGTTGGGATGAAATCTTAGAAGGTGGTCTAGCACCAAATGCTACTGTGATGTCATGGCGAGGTGTTTCAGGTGGCCTTGAAGCAGCAAAGATGAATCATGAAGTAATTATGACTCCAAATGCAACCTGCTATCTTGACCATTATCAAGCCAAAGACACTACAAATGAACCATTAGCAATTGGTGGCTACACCCCCATTGAGGAAATATATAACTATGAACCTATTCCACATGAATTAGACGAGTCTCTTCACAAATATATAATCGGTGCTCAAGGTAATGTTTGGACAGAATATATGAAAACAAGCGATCATGTTGAGTATATGGTTTTTCCAAGAATATTTGCTTTATCAGAGGTAGTATGGGCAGAAAATAAACCGTCTTTTGAAGAGTTTGAAAAAAAAGTGATTGACGTTTATCCCATACTTGATAAAATGGATATTAATTACTCAAAACATTTTGAAAGATTAGAAGAATGATAATTGAGGTTTGTGCAGAATCTTACGAATATGCTATGAAGGCTGAAAAAGCTGGAGCGGATCGAATTGAACTATGTAGGGATTTATATTTAGACGGTCTTACCCCAGATTATGAATCTGCTAAAAGAACAATTGATTCACTAAACATCCCAGTATTTATATTAATAAGACCCAGAGAAGGTGATTTTGTCTATTCTAATGAGGAATTTGAGTTAATGAAGCAGGATATTGTCAAATTCAAAGAAATGGGCTGTAAAGGTATTGTTTCAGGAGTTTTAAACAACAATAAATCTATAGACATCGAAAGAACCCAAGAGCTTGTTGAATTATCAAGACCTTTGGAATTTACATTCCATAGAGCATTTGATATAGTTTCAAATCCTTCAAAAGAGATTGAAAACCTTATTGAATTAGGTGTTGAAAGAGTTTTAACATCAGGTCAAAAAAATAAAGCACTTGAAGGCCTAGAATTACTTGAGGAACTAAGAAATAAATCAAATAATAAGATAATAGTAATGCCAGGGAGCGGAATTAATAAATCTAATATTGTAAATTTTGTAAATTTTAAAGAAATTCATGGTTCTTTTACTGAAAGTTTAAATGCCGTTGTAGATCTGTCAAAAAATAATACGTAAATAAACTAAAATTGAAATAATTTCAAAGCTTTTTGAGTAAGCATCTCGGTCCTTTCTATAATACTTTGTTTATCCCAGCTTGTTGCATATCTTAAGTTTTGATTTTTCATCCTGCCAAATCATATTCAGCATACCTTAATTTAAACTCATTAAATAGTTTTTCAGTTGCAGTAAGCCTACTATTAGCTCTTAGGTCATCTGCTGCTTTCCAAAGCCTGGCCTCTAATTGTCATATTTCATCTCCAATCATATTAATGGTCTTTTGATATTATTAAAAACCTGGTTTTATTATGAATATCTAATTTAAATTCAATTATATTATATTCATAATTTTGAGTAAGCTTATTTAATTCGTGTTTATAATTTTCATTTATTTCAAAGAAAATCTGACCTAGTGAGTTGAGATTATTAGATGAAAAATTTGCTACGGACTCATAATATTTTAAAGGGCTAATATCATCAACAAATAATGCCAATTCTGGCTCATAATCTAATACATTTTTTTTCATTAATGATTTTTCAGATTCTAATACATAAGGAGGGTTTGAAACAATAACATCATATTTTTTATCCGACTGATATTCAAAAATATCTGCTTTGATAAATTCAATACTAACATTATTAAGCTTAGCATTTTCTTTAGCAACTTCAAGTGCATCCTCAGAAACATCAAGTGCAATTACTTTTGATTTTGGAAAATTTTTAGCAAGACTTATTGCAATGCAACCACTACCTGTACCAATATCCAAAATTTCTTTTCCATCTAAATCTTCTTCTAACATTAATCTAACCAACTCTTCGGTTTCAGGCCTAGGTATCAATACAGAATTATTAACCTTAAATTCTAAATCCATAAAACTTGTCTTTCCTAAAACATATTGAATTGGCTCATGGGTTTTTAATCTTTCTAGTGCACTTAAAAAAAGATTTCGATTTGAATCATCTAAATCAACCTCATTAGCTAAAAGAATTTTTGATCTTGGAATTTTTAAGTAATCCTCTGACAATAAATTATAAATAGAATTCAACTCATCCATTTCATAAATCATTGAAAGCTCAGAAATCATTTTTAATTTAAAATCTTGTAATGTCATTGTAGCTTCTTAGTCATATGTACATCGCAATTATGATGACAAGTGTCACCAATTGGTCCGTTTAAATTTTCAAAACCAAATATTTTATATAGATGGTGTGATGTTTTAAGAGCTGAAGTTGATTCAAGATAACAAGCATCATACTTGACTTCTTGGGCAAAATCTAAACATAATTTTAAAAGATACTTACCCAATCCTTTTCCTCTTAAAGATTTATGAAAATAGAACTTTTGTAGTTCGCATACATTTTCATTTGTTCCACTAAGTTGTTTAATTCCACAGCCTCCGTAAATACTACCCTCCTTTTGAACAACATAATATATGGATCTTGAGTCTTGGTATGCTTCATACATACTTTGGGTATCTTTATCGGCATATGCTGTTCCAACAAGAGGTAAACCCAACTCATAAAATACTCCCTTAATAACAGTACATACTTGCTTGTTATCATTCTTCTCAATAACCCTAATATTATATCCATTATATTGAAGCATTTTATAGTATTTTTGTATTGTGAATATACACGAAAAATATATTAGTAGATGCATTGAACTTGGCAAATTAGGAATAGGAAACACCTATCCAAACCCAAGTGTCGGGTGTTGCCTAGTGGTTGATGATAAAATAATCGGAGAGGGTTACACTTCCATTGCTGGAGGAAACCATGCTGAGGTCAATGCAATTAATTCAGTTGAAAATAAATCATTAATAAAAGATTCAACAATATATGTAACATTAGAACCATGTTGCCACCATGGTAAGACGCCCCCATGCGTAGATAAAATTATTGGTTGCGAAATCAAAAGAGTAGTAATAGGAATTAAAGATCCTAACCCCTTAGTTTGCGGAAAAGGAATTGAAAAACTAAAGGAAAATGGAGTTGAAGTAATTTCTGGTATTTTAAAAAATGAGTGTATTGAACATCACAAAAGATTTCTAAGTTATATTATAAATAAAAGGCCATATATAATTCTTAAATGGGCAGAAACTGCTGACGGATTTATTGCTCCTAAAGAAAAAAATATTAATGAGCCTTATTGGATATCAAATACAAAATCTAGACAATTAGTTCACAAATGGCGTAGTGAGGAGCAAGCTATTTTAGTTGGTGCAAAAACTATTCGTGAGGACGATCCAAGACTAACAACCAGAGATTGGGCAGGAAAGAATTGTGACATATATATATTGTCAAAAAAAGGATTTCAAAAAGATTATAAAATTTTCAATCAAGACTCAAAAGTAACCACACTAAGCGTTGATAAAATAGACTTTGAAAAAGGTGTTGTAAAACAAATTTGTGATAAATTATATGATGATAAAATTCTTTCAATAATTGTTGAAGGTGGAACCAAGACATTGTCAAACTTTATAAACTCCGAGACATGGGATGAGATCAGAGTTTTTAAAACAAAAGAAAAGTTAGATGATGGTATTAAAGGTCCCGCTATAAAATTCGAAGTTTCAAAAAAAGTTGAAATTGGGGATAATGAACTTTTGTATTACGTGAACAAAGGAGTAACTTTTTCCAACATATAATCTGGACATCTCACAGGTCTCTTGGATTGCTTATTTAAGAAGGCTAAAACTGTATTGCCCGAAACAACGACTTCATCATCTTTTTTTATTGTGTAATTAAAAATTAGCCTTGAGGTTGGCATCTCTACTAGTTCCACATTGATAACTAAATTATCGTCAAAGTATGCTGGTTTTAAATAACTTACATTAAGTTTTGATACAGGAAGTATAATTCCTGACTTTTCCATTTCACTATATGAAAAACCCAAATTTGAAATCCAAGAAATCCTAGCCTCTTCAAAATAATTTACATAGCTACCGTGGTGTACCAAACCCATTTGATCAGTCTCACAATACCTAACTTTAATGTTTATAGAAAAATTTTTCATAATTCACAAAAAAAACGGTCAAAAGATGATAATTTTTTAACTAATAAAACCTCGAAAAAAAAAATTTAAAAAACAACCCATTTTAATTTTTTTTTTAAAAAATTTGTTTACATATTTGTTACTCACGTTTCGGATTTGATATTATTCAATGTTAAACTGAAATTGGACTGATTTCTAAAATTTAATTTTTTTTGTAAATGAATATAAATGCTAATTCTGTGTGGTCTGACTGTCTTAAATTTATAAAAGACAACATCCAACCACAAGCATACAAGACTTGGTTTGAGCCAATCAAAGCTGTAAAATTAGCAGATAAAGTTCTAAGCATTGAAGTGCCGAGTAAATTCTTTTACGAGTGGCTTGAAGAACACTATGTTAAAATACTTAAGGTTTCTTTACAAAAGAGCCTTGGAGACGATGCTAAACTAGTTTACATTATCAAAATGGAGAATACCTTTGGTAATTCTCAAGCATTTACTGAAAAAATTCCAAGTTCAAATTCGTCTGCTATTTCTGCTCAAAACGCCACTACGCCTATCAACAGGTCCGTACCCGAATTAAAAAATCCATTCATAATTCCAGGAATTAAAAATGTAAAAGTTGAATCTCAATTAAACCCAAACTACACGTTTGAAAATTTCCTAGAAGGCGATTCAAATAGACTGGCTAGAAATGCTGGTATTGCTGTAGCCAACAAACCTGGAGGAACATCTTTTAATCCTTTTTTAATCTTTGGTGGTGTAGGATTAGGAAAAACTCATTTGGCAAATGCAATTGGGATTGATATAAAAAAATCATATCCTGAAAAAACAGTTTTATACACAACTGCTGAAAAGTTTACTCAGCAATACATTGAAGCTGTCAAAAAAAATAACAGAAATGATTTTATATATTTTTATCAAATCATTGATGTACTAATTATTGATGATATTCAATTCTTTTCTGGAAAGCCAGGAACACAAGATGTGTTTTTCCATATATTTAATCATCTTCATCAAAACGGCAAACAGGTTGTTTTAACAAGTGACAAGCCGCCTGTTGACATGCAAGATATTGAACTCAGATTATTGTCTAGATTCAAATGGGGGCTTTCAGCAGAACTTCAAAAACCTGATTTTGAAACAAGAGTTTCCATTTTGAAAAATAAACTATATCGTGACGGTATTGAAATGAATGAAGAAGTCATACATTATGTGGCAAAAAATATAAAAAGCAATGTACGTGAATTGGAAGGGGCTATAATCTCGTTAATTGCTCAAGCTTCTTTTAACAGAAAAGAAATTAATATATCACTTGCAAAAGAGATTATCGAAAAGTTTGTAAAAAACACCAAGCGTGAAGTTTCAATTGACTACATCCAGAAAATTGTTTCCGACTATTTTCAGATGGATATTCCAACACTACAATCTAAAACAAGGAAAAGACATATTGTACAAGCTAGACAACTTGCAATGTTTTTTGCGAAAAAATATACGAAAGCTTCTCTTGCAAGTATTGGTTCTCAAATCGGAAAAAGGGACCATGCAACTGTATTACATGCTTGTAAAACAGTTGACAATCTTTCTTCGAC
>Ga0209503_10000314_pt1 | contig 32496 bp, 25 predicted proteins | sample SouAtlMetagenome_2_FD_187448 | JGI IMG/M metagenome (GOLD analysis project Ga0209503, IMG submission 187448) | Marine eukaryotic phytoplankton communities from Atlantic Ocean - South Atlantic ANT15 Metagenome (SPAdes) (version 2) | ecosystem: Environmental > Aquatic > Marine > Oceanic | place... | reverse complement strand
ATAAATACGCTTTAGCTGCTTAATCTGAATTATAGTAGGATTAGCCTAGTTCCACAAGGTGGAAAAGCTAAATGTTTCATGAAAGCCTTTGTTAACGGCGTTCAATCAGAAACATCGTAAATGTTAACATAGAAAATATGTGTTTCGACATATTTTTGAAACTTAGAAACTAAGTGATATATGGATTGTTTTTGGTCAGTATATCATCGAAAAATAATTAAAAACTAAACATGTAGAAGTTTATTAGTTTTCTTGTTTGGACCCGAGTTCGATTCTCGGCGACTCCACAATTTTCAATTTTATTATGTATTACTTTTCTAAAATTTTTCTGTTTTTTATCTGTCTTATAATTCTTTTATCGGGATGTGAATTTAAATTAGATAATGGAAATGATCAAATTGTGAATAAAACTCAAAAGATAACCCCCGAAAAAAGAATAAACAAAGAGGTTGATTTTAAGTTGTCAGACAAGAATGTAATGGAGTTCTTTTTAGAATATGATAAGAATCATAAAGAAAACAAGGTTAGAATAGTAACTGATATTGGTAATATAGAAATACAACTTTTTGACAATACAAAATTTCATAGATCTAACTTTATTTATCTTACAAAGAAGAATTATTTTGAAGGAACACAGTTTTACAGGGTTATAAATAATTTTGTAATTCAGGCTGGCAATAGTGATAACAGAAGAATATCTCAAAAAAGAAAAAAAATTGGAAGATACTTACTTCCAAACGACTTAGATAAAGGATACAGTCATGAGAGAGGAATGGTTAGCATGCCAAGCAGTCTGGTTGACAATCCATATAAAATGGCCTCTCCATTTGAATTTTTTATTGTTCAAAGTAAAACTGGCGCACATCATCTAGACGGAAATTACACTGTTTTTGGAAGGGTAATATTTGGAATGGATACGGTCGATAAAATAGCTGCTACACCAACTGATGATTTAGATTGGCCCCTGGAAAATATCTACATAAAAAAAGTTGAAATTATTGAATAATTATTCGGTATAATTATTGTTTTGTAGCTACACATGAAATTGTTCCCTACTAAATATGATAAGATTTTAGCAAAAGTTGACTCAATTAAACCAATCAAATATGCTATTACAAGAAACTTTAAAAATGGAAATGTAACTAAACTTTCACCTTACATTTCAAGAGGTGTAATATCAACAAGGTTTATTTATGAAAAACTAGTTGAAAATGGAATTAACTTAAAAAAGTGCGAAAAGTTTATTCAAGAATTAGCATGGAGGGATTTCTGGCAACAAATATGGGTAAGCAAGGGTGACTTAATAAATAAAGATTTAAAAAGATCTCAAGGAGATGTAAATGATTTTAAAATATCAAAAGCTTTGGTTGAAGCACAAACTGGCATTAATTCTGTTGATGAAGAAATAAGTAATCTATATGAGAATGGGTATATGCATAATCATATGCGAATGTATGTTGCATCTATTGCTACAAATATTGCTAAAAGTCACTGGAGATTTCCAGCAAGATGGATGTATTACCACTTATTAGATGGGGATTGGGCTAGTAACGCACTAAGTTGGCAATGGGTAGCAGGGTCTAATTCAAACAAAAAGTACTACGCAAACCAAGATAATATTAACAAGTATTTTCATAGTAATCAAAAAAATACCTTTTTAGATAACAGCTATGAGTTTATTTCATCAATGGATATACCTGACGGAGTAAGTGAAAAAATTGATATAGAGCTTGATTCAAAACTTCAAAATAATAAAGAAATTAAAATTGATAATTCACTTCCAACTTTAATCTACAATTACTACAATATTGATCCTAAATGGAGAAAAAATGAAAAGGCTAATAGAATTTTAATTTTTGAACCTAAAGTTTTCAGAGAATATCCGGTTTCACAAAATTGTATAGATTTTTCTTTGAACCTTTCAAAAAATATTAAAAATATTCAGATATACTATGGAAATTTTGAGGAATTTTGTTCAAGGTATAAGGTGTCAAATCTGATTTTCAAAGAACACCCCTTAAATAAACACTATTCGGGGCTTGAAGACCAACGAGACTGGCTTTTCAAAATTGAAGGTGAATATTTATCCTTTTTTAAATACTGGAATAAAATCAGAAAAAAACTTATTTAACCACTATTTTTTTGGTTGTAGTTCTTTCCCCACCTTTTATTACTATTGAATAAAAACCTTTTGATAAATCAGAAATATCAATAGAATCAAAAATAATTTGCTGTGAATGAACATTTCTTCCTTTCATATCAAAAATAGAAATATTTAAAGGCTTATTTAATGGATTTATAATATTTAAAAATCCATCTGAAATGGGGTTTGGATATACGCTTATGTTAAACGTTTCCTCTTGTACCGAAAGACTAGTTGCTTCGTAAATTTCCTGTACTACGTAATATGATAACTTAGGTACTCTGTCTCTCGTAACTATACCCCAATATTCTTCATTTGCAAAATTATCATAAGGAATTGCATTAGAAAATCCACCTGGATCTTGCTGATTTGGGTTGCCAGCTTTCCACCACTCATCACAAAACTCAAATAAGGTAACCCCTACACATAAATCTGACTGCTGAATAATGGAATTTAGAATTATCTCAGTAGCATCTGCTTGTTGAGTCTGATTTTCTGAATTTGAATTTATATTGAAACTATCCGCTCCAGCTTCAGAAATATACATTGCTTTATCACTAATTGAAGCCAAGTCATTAATGGCTGAATCTGGACTAAGCCATCTATATATATTCATACCCCATACATCAACGCTTGGACAGGAATTTAATGCTTGTGAGTCAGGAACTTCCCCATGACCTGTACTTACTGGATGATCTGGATCTAATGACTTTACAGTCGCAGCATTATTTTCTAACTGATTATACCAGTTTTGAATGTTATTTCCAAACCACTCAGGGTGATAATTGAATTCGTTACCAAATTCCCACATTAAAATAGCAGGATGATCTTTAAATTGGTTAACATACCAGGTAAAACTGTTCTCATTAAGCATCATAATTACTTTTATACCTGCGTTTGCAAAAGCGTTTAGCTCTGAGATGTTAGTTATTGCAGCATAAGTTCTTATTGTATTAATATTTGCGTCGACAAGAAGGGGGATATCATCATTAAAAGAAAATCCTGAATTCTCCCCGTTACCTTCACCGCGAGCGTAACATATGCCATTTATTCTATATTCTTGATCATCAACATAAATTTTTCTGTCCTCAACATAAACCGATTGAGCATTTAATTGACTGGTAAAAATAAAAACAAATAGGAATACAAATTTTCTCATATATTTAAATTGAAAACAACATTAATATTGCGGATTTTAAATCGTTTTTTTGAAGGAATTCACCGACCCTTTTATGTATTAAAAGAATTTTTTCTTTTTCGTCAGCCAAACGAATGATTTTTTCCAATCCGTTAGATTCAATAAATTTATGGATTTCTTTTGCATTGGGAATCATTTCGATATTACCTAATCTTGCAATTTCGTTTTTAGATAATATATCAGAATCGTTGATGTGATTTGGTAAATTGTCAACTCCAATAGCATTAACACCAACCGGTTTTTTAATTTCAAATAAATTCTCAGACTTTATATCTAAATAATAATTTCTTCCCATCCTTGCAACTAAATTTAGCTTCAGTGGATCTATGTCTCCGTCAGAGTCTAAAAATTCTTTATTTATGTGAATCATAAGAATTTCACATATAATCAGGTTTCCCGCTCCACCATCAGTTCCAAGGCTTATTACATCATTTATCTTGCATTCAAAAGAAATCGGTGACTCAGAGACCCTCGGTGGAGATACCTTTGTAGATGAAATTTTGGTTAAACCAGATTTTATAAACTCATCTACTCCTCTTTCAAAATATACACTTGACAGCGATGTTGGTTCAACAATTTTTTTATCAATAAGATTAACAACAACCTCCTTATTTTCCAGAACATTTGCTAATGTATCTTTTTTGGAATTATCTGTAACCCTATTTGCCGGGGAAAAAACCAAAACCGGAGGCGCTGCGCTAAATACATTAAAATAACTAAATGGACTTAAATTTACATTTCCCTCAGAGTCGATCGTACTAGCTAAAGCTATAGGTCTTGGTGTCACAGAACTTAATAGGATTTTATGTACTTGCTGAGTTGAGAGATCACTAGGATCAATAGTTTTGAAATTTTTCATATTAAATTGAGGGTAATAATTTTGATTTAACTTCTCCAAAACCAACTCTAATATTATCCTTTTCACAATATCCACGCATAATTACCGAATCATAGTCTTCAATGAATTTTCTAGATGATCCATCGTTTAATTCAATATTTTTTTTACCTCCCCAGGAAAGCTCCAACATTGAACCGTAGGAGTCATTAGATTTTCCGCTGATTGTCCCAGAAGCCATCACGTCTCCAATATTTAAATTACATCCATTTATGGTATGATGGGCAATTTGTTGACTCATATTCCAATACATATACTTAAAGTTTGATTTACAAACAATTGTTTCAATATTTGTTTTTTCAGGCAAAATAGAAACACTCAGATTTATGTCATAATTTTTTAGCCCTTCAAATTTAAGATAATCTAAAACTTCAGGATTTTGAATAGGACCGTCAACTTTGAAAGGGGCTAGTGCCTCAAGAGTAACAACCCACGGTGAAATTGATGAAGCAAAACTTTTCCCTAAAAAAGGGCCAAGAGGAACATATTCCCACTTTTGGATATCCCTAGCCGACCAATCATTGAATAAAACTTTTCCAAATATATAGTTTTCGGCGTCCTGGGTTGAAATACTTGAACCCAAGTTAGAATTTTTACCGATTATATAACCCATTTCTAATTCGAAGTCCATCCTTTTAGAGGAAACGAATTCAGGAATATCTGAGTCAATGGGCATAACTTGACCTTTAGGTCTATGAATATTAATTCCACTTACAATAATTGATGAGGCTCTTCCGTGATATCCGACCGGTAAATGTCTCCAGTTTGGTAGTAATGGATTCGAAGGATCTCTAAACATTGATCCAATATTTGAGGCATGTTCAATACTAGAGTAAAAGTCAGTATAGTCTCCAATTTTAACCGGTAAATGCATTTCCGCATTGTTCATTGGGATTAGAAGCTTATTGTTCAACTTAAGCGGCGAGCTTTCATCAGTAAGGTGCTCCTGAATAGTTTTTCTGACCCTATTTGTTTTATTTTTTCCAAGGTTAATAAAATCATTTAAAAAGTCATTTTCAAATACGGAATTATTAATTTTTAGACCGATAAAAATACCAGAATCGTTACATGCTAATAAATCAATTATACTATCGCCAATAGCCACACCTACTCTTTTTGATGTAGTTTTTGTTGAAAAAATTCCAAAAGGCAAGTTATCAATTGAAAAATCTGAATTTTTAGGTATATCTAGCCAACTGTTCATGTAATAAGTTTTAATCCGTTATCAATCAAATCGGTGTATTTGTGATTTTTTCTTAATTCTATTAAAGATTTTTTGATCTTATCAAGCATTTCAAACTCTGATTCCGATAAAATCTCATAAATCTCGAGTAATATAAGCCACTCCGTTGGAAAGTCTAACATTAGTTCGTTATAAATTATTTCTATTTTTTTAATATCTATACTTTCAGATTCTCTAATGGATTTAATTTGCCCATATAGCTCGTGAAGTCTTAAATCTTTTTCAGAGTAAATAATGTTTATAGATTTTGAATTAGGCGCAGTGTAACTAGAAACGAAGGAATTTTCATCGGCAGCTCCCGCAAATACAGAAACTACTTCTTTTCCTACTGCCATATCGTAAATACCCCACTCTGGTTTAAACAAAAATTCATCTTTATATTTTACACTACAATCGGAAAAACTTATCAATTGTATTTTTCCTTGAATATCTCTTTTACCGGTGATTATCACTCCTTTTAGCTCAACCCCTCCTTCAAAATTGAGTTCAACATATTGTCCTTCTATTATCCCATAAGCCTCTAAATCTCTAGGGGACATGTCTTCAATCGCAATATTAATTCCTTCAAGTTTGCCAATCGGAGAACCAAATCCATCCCTATGATAATCTATGCCATGCCCAATTAACTCTTTATTTTTATTAGATAATGCAGCTGGAGATGAAGCCTGGATATATATAGGCATATCATCAGATGAAATCACCCTTGTAAATATAGACGAAATTTGAATTCCTGTTGATAATTCGATGGTTCCTATTTTTTTTGAATTAATAACTTTTTCAACTGAGATTAAACCACCTATTCTTACACACATTTTATTTGCAAATTTTTCTAATACGTAACTTAAATGTGAAAAAGATGGAGTTACAAAAAGGTGTGGTTGAGCAGATGTTATATCAAAATTAGTTTCAGCTGCATCAATTGAGTATGGGATTTTTTTTATTTTTTCTGAAAGACACTCTTTACTTTCTTCAATTGAAGATAATAATCCAGCTCCGTATATTTTTGGGTTATCAATATCCCCGATTAAACCATATTCAACACTCCACCAATGTAGATTTCTTATTTGTGCCATCTCGGATAATTCATCAACGTTTTTTTGAACTTTCTCAACTCTATTTGTTGCTTTGATTATGTCCTTAGGATCTGTGTTGGGATTTTCTTTTAGAATAGAGAGCTCTCTAATAGCTTCGTAAATTTCATCATCATCTGGCGATGAAATAGCCTTACTACCCAACTCTCCAAATCTTCTAAGATACTCTGAATACTCAGGGTTAGCAATAATTGGAGCGTGACCTGCAGCTTCGTGAATGATGTCAGGTGCTGGAGTATATCCGATGTGATCAATTGTTCTTATCTCAGAAGAAATAACTAGAACATTATGAGCTTGAAACAACATAAAAGCATTTGGTGGTATAAACCCATCAACAGCCACAGCTGCCCATCCAATATCTTTTAAAATCCTATTCATCCCTTCCATCCTTGGAATTTTATTTACGGAAATACCGGTTAATTTGAGCCCGTCTATGTAAGATTCATGTGCTACAGTTTTGAGAAAATCAATATTTAACCTCATTACATACCTCCAAACAGCCTGATTTTGATAAGTATATTCAGAATAAGGTTGCTTCACAATAAACGCATGTAAGCTCCTAGGTAATTTTAAGGTTACTTCATTAAATTCTATTTCTAAATCCCTGTCTTTTGACATAAATATTTTATAGTGTGCCTCTGCTTCTTTGCTCCCTTTCAATTGCTAAAAAGAGTGCTTTAAAATTACCTTTTCCAAAGGAGTTGGCACCTCTTCTTTGTATAATTTCAAAAAATATGGTGGGTCTATCAACTAGCGGTTTAGTAAAAATTTGAAGTAGATAACCATCATCGTCTCTATCGATTAATATTCCATTTTTTCTAAGTAATTCCACATCTTCTTCAATTTGTCCTACCCTTTCTATCAAATTATCGTAATATGTTTCAGGAACATATAAAAATTCGATCCCTCTATTCTTCATTTCACTAACAGTTTCTATGATATTGTCTGTGGCTAGAGCTAAATGTTGAACACCTGGTCCGTTGTAAAAATCTAAATATTCTTCAATTTGTGACTTATTTAGTCCTTCTGCAGGTTCATTTATTGGAAATTTTACTCTCCCGTTACCATTACTCATAACCTTACTCATGAGAGCAGTATATTCTGTAGAAATATCGTTGTCATCAAAAGAAACAATTTGGGTAAATCCTAGGACATCCTGGTAAAATTTACACCATTTATCCATTTCATTCCAGCCGACATTGCCAACTATGTGATCAACATATTTTAGCCCTACAGGTATTGGGCTATAGTTACTTTTTAATTCTTTAAAACCAGGAAGGAAGGTTCCTGTGTAATTTTTTCTCTCAATGAATAAATGAATTGTTTCCCCATAGGTATAAATTCCAGATTTAATTACAGATCCATTTTCGTCAGATAATTTAGTGGGTTCTAAGAAAGACTTTGCACCTCTTTTAATTGTTTCATTGTACGATTTTTCTGAATCTTCAACTAAAAACGCTATAAACTTCACCCCATCTCCATGTTTTAAATAATGTTCATTTATCTGCGAACTACCAACATATGAAGAGGTGAGTACAAATCTAATTTTATCTTGTTTAATAACGTATGAAACATTTTCATTATTTCCGGTTTCTAGACCAGAATAAGCTTCAGATTCAAATCCTAAAGCAGACTTATAAAAATATGCGGACTGTTTTGCATTACCAACATAAAATTCTATATAATCAATCCCCAAAATGGGTAAAAAATCTTTTGCGTCAGAAAAGATTTTATTAATATCTGTTTTTTTTGCTTGCATTATTTATTTTTTTCTAACCAAGATTTATAATATTTTCCATCGTCTATTTTTAACGCATTATCGGTTACCATTAGGGGTTGAAACGTATCAACCATAACAGCTAGCTCTTTAGTTTCTTTTTTTCCGATACTTTTCTCCATTGAACCTGGATGGGGGCCGTGTGGTATACCAGCTGGGTGTAAACTAATATAGCCCTCATTTACATTGTTTCTACTCATAAAGTCTCCGTCAACATAATATATAACCTCATCAGAGTCAATATTGCTATGGTTATAAGGCGCCGGTATCGCGTTAGGGTGATAGTCGTATAATCTTGGGACAAAGGAGCAAATAACAAAATTATTAGTTTCAAATGTCTGGTGAACAGGCGGAGGTTGATGGACCCTTCCCGTAATAGGTTCAAAATCATGAATTGAAAACTTATAAGGATAATTGTAACCATCCCATCCTACAACACTAAAAGGATGAGCTGCATAATTACACTCATGGATAGAATCATCTTTTTTTATTTTTAATAAAAAATCTCCTAATTTATCATATGTTTCGAGTTCAGTGGGTGGGTGTAAATCTCTCTCACAGTAAGGTGAGCTTTCTAAATGTTGACCAAACCAATTTCTGTATCTTTTGGGAGTATAAACAGGAGACTTTGATTCAACAATAAATAAACGATTGTTGTCATCATTAAATTCTATTTGGTAAATAACACCTCTTGGAATAACTAAGTAATCTCCGTATTCAAAATCAATATTTCCTAATAAGGTTCTTAACTTTCCAGAACCCTTGTGAATAAATATAACCTCGTCAGAATCTGTGTTTTTATAAAAATATTCCTTTAAAGAGCTTGTTGGTGAAGCAAGTGAAATTTGACAATTATTGTTAAATAAAATTATTTTTCTACTCTTCAAATAGTCTGATTCTTGTTTGACATTAAAACCAATTAACATCATTGACTTCATATTATTCTCCACTGCAGCTTTTGGCGATACAGAGTAAGTATTAATAATTTCTTTAACCTGCGTAGGTCTTTGAGTGTGATACATTAAAGAAGACATTCCGTCAAATCCAATCGTACCAAAGAGTTCTTCGTAATAAAAATTACCTTCTTTGCTTTTAAAGACAGTGTGTCTTTTACTTGGTATATCCCCAAGTTTGTGATATCTAGGCATATTATATTTTGTTTATCTAAAATTACAAAAATGTAAATAGACTGAAAAAACAATTATTTTTTTATGAATAATTTTGATTGAGATTGTGTTTCTGATGAAATTTTTAATAAATAAATTCCATCATCGAAATCATTTATATTGATAGATTTAGAATCTGAAATTTCAAATACTTTTTTTCCAACTACATCAAATATTTCAATGTGAAAACTGTTAATATTAGTTTTTATGTTTAAAATCTCTGAAGTAGGATTTGGATATAACAATACATTGTAAAATTCATTATCAATTAATCCCATTGAATTTCCTGTAAAATCAAACTCTATCCAATTAAGATTGAAACCGGGTTGAATCACTTTTAATCTCAGCTTGTAGGATCCCTCATTTAAACTAGTTGACGCAGAGACAGTTTGCCATGTTTGCCAACCCCCTGTTATTGGAAATGAAATCTGTGTTAAATTCTGAACGTCATTTCCATCGATTAACTGAAGAAGAACAGAACCTGATTGATTTTCAGAGGCAACTCTAAAATTTATGTCATAGTCACCCGACTCAGTAACTAAAACTAAATAGTCTGCATAATCACCTGTATCGGTATATCCAATATTTAGCCCTCCGTCAGTGTCCGTGGTTTCCTCTGTTGACAGTCCTTCCTGAAAAATAAAATCTTCAGCTTCAACATATCCAGGAATTAAAATTCTTTCTGTAGCGTTATTGTAAACCGGAAACTCTGAGAATGTTAGCAGAAAATCGTTAAATATCGATTCAAGCTCAGATTCTTGATAAAAACTTACAGACAGATCATCTTGAAAATTAAATTCTTCATCAAGAGAAATGTAAATAATCTGAGGATTTTCTTCACTGATTTCAATATCTGAGATCGTTGTCGTCTCTGAATTAACGAAAACATCAAAATGAGATTCTTCAATTTGTTGGTCAATGTCAAGAGGATGATTTAATAATAGGAAAATTGTAGAAAGATCTTCTTGAGCCTCTGCGTATTGAATTGAAAATTCTGGGATATTTTCAGAAGTACTAAAATCTACACTTGACAAATTATAGCCCCCTGTAACCATCTTCATTTTCAATTTATAATTACCTTCTGGCATGTATACATCTTGAGTTAATTTGTTTACAAAATTCGAGTAGCTGCCAGTATTATAAAGTGTTATGTTATCGACTACCGGAATTCCATCAAGTTCCATTGAAAATAATCCAGTAGAGGTTGAAGCATATCTGGTTACTACATTATAAAATCCTGATTCTTCTATTTCTACAGAAAACAATAACCATTCATCCTCGTGAGTAAATCCAACTTGAAAACCGTTTCCGTCTGGGTCACTACTGTTTTCAATATCAACCCCATCATTTCTGTACTGCCAACCCTGATTCCAAGCTTGGAAATTATCGGTATTTATGTGATAAGTTGCAAAATCAGCATCTGAGTATGCATAACCCATTGGGCCTAAGTCATAGTCAGATGCAAATAAAATTCCCGGAATATTATTGGATTCATTAAAAGATAAAGTTTCATTTGTATTTACCTGTCTTATCATGGCATCAACAACATCTTTCTGAGCTCTATTATTCGAAATATGAGTATCCTCAGCTAATTGCATTAATCCATCAACTGCAATTTCGATGGAAGGTGCTCCAGAATCACCTCTGAAATAATTTATTAGGGATTCATAATTTGAATTTGTAGAAATAGCATATGGCGCAGAAATAGATTCTAACTTTTTCCATGGCCAAAACGCCCAACCAATATAATTATCCTCAAACATTTTTATTGCTTCTGTAAACCACTGATTTGAATTTTCTCCACCTTCTCCCATCCATAAGGGCACACTATATTGATTTCTAATCCAAGTTACCCAATCTAAAGAATCATTATAACTCCAATATTTATGAAAGCTGTAGACCATTTTATCATCCCAAGGGGGTGTGAGTCCAGAAAAATCGTTAGCATAAGAATTTCCTTCAATGAAAATTATATGATTTTGATCGTATAATCTGATTTCTTCTGTAACATCGATGTAGAAGTTTCTCAATTCGTTTTCACCAAGATCCCAGTGGGTCTCGTTTAACAAATCGTATCCCCCTATCCACGGTTCTTCAGAATATCTTTCAGCTATCTTTCCCCATAATGCTATGGTTTTATTTTTATTTTCTTCACTTTCCCACAGAGATGGTAAATTTGGATTGTAGTCATTAATATCTGATCCAAAACCCTGACCTCCAGGTGCAGCGTGTAGATCTAATATCAAATACATATTATTAGATTCACACCAATCTAGTAAATCATCAACCATTGAAAAACCCAAATCAACCCAAGTATTTTCACCAATAACAGGTTCATCCTCAATGGGTAGTGTAAACAGGTTGTAATGCATAGGTAGTCTTATACTATTAAAGCCAAAGCTTGCCAAAGAATCAACATCTGCCTCAGTTACAAAATTCTGATACCACGAATTATAAAAATTATCTGTATTTTCTTGCCCTATAAAATCAACTAACTTTTCTTTAAATTCATGTTGAGAATCAGCTGCCCCTGTGAACTGAAATAAGTAAGGTTCCTGAAGCATCCAACCTCCTAAATTAATTCCCCTTAAAATCACATTATTACTATTATCATCTTTTAGATAAGGGCCAAGGGTACTAAGATTTTGAGCAAAACCTAGAACAGGTAAAATGCAAAATATATATGTAAAGATTAACCTCATCAACTAGTCTACGTTATCCAATCCCCAAAGGGTAATTTCTGAACCGTGTACGTAGGTATCACTTCCAAAATTTGAAGTAATAGAGAACTTTAAGTACCTAAACTTATCTGAAACTCCCTCTAAGTCAAAATCATGACCATTAGCAGCTGCGTCAATATAATCTTGCGGAATACTGCCATTTTCATCGCTGGGATCTCCAATATCATATTGACCAAGAAGGGTCCAATCTACAGAATTATTACTTGCATAAAGATCAAAAGATCTCAAATTTTCTTCTTGATAATAATAAGGTGCACCAGTGGGTCCACCATACCAAAAGGCTCTTTGCCATACTTTAAATCTATGAATTCTGACATTTTTGTTAAGATTTATAACAATATCTAATGGCCAATTTAGTGTTCCACCATTTTGGTCTCTCCATATAATAAAATAACTATTATCAGAATTTGTTTCTGCCGTGTCAACTACATCATCCCAAAAAGCAGTTGTCTCACCCTCCCATGCATTTCCATTCACAGAAAGCTGACTCATCAGAGTCCAAGTAGATTTATCAATCATTTCTTCAAACAGAGGCGTCAATGTGGCTTTTTCCTCAAGGTCGGTAATGTTGCCGTCAAAATCCTCAACTTTTGTCAAAAAAGTCATTTCAACCGACTCAAGGCCTCTCACAAAAACACTCTCGTTCAAACTATTAGAGGATAAAATTCTAATATCTTCATCTGAACCATTTTCAATGTGTAAGTGAACATAAACTGTTTTTTCAGCAATATTTTCCCATTCAATCTTCACTCCACCTAAATCAGGTGTAATTGTAATGGTTTCCTGCACAAGGAAAATAAACGAAGGAAGAGGTGTGAATTCAACTTCTACAGTTTGAGACATATTTTCATTTTCATCAACTACAAATAATCTTACTTGTACTGGAGAATTTTGATTTAAACCGTCAATTTCAATAAAATTATTGTGCGAGCTAGACACACGATAAACATCTTCTCCCAGTGAATTTGTATACTCAGCTCTAACAAAAAGAATATCTAAATCATCAGGGAGCACATACGAAATTATACCTCCTCCGTTAGTGGGAGTAATATTTTCAACTGTTAATGAACCTGGTGGTGTTGAGTCGTTACTTTCATCATCCTTACAACTAAAAAGAATGACTAAAGAAAATAATAAGATTGATAAAATTTTGTTTGTTTTCATAATTTATTTGTTACCATCCTGGATTTTGTATGAGGTTGGGATTTATGGTTATTTCATTGATACTAATTGGATGAAAATAATCTCTTGGATTATTAAATGATCTTATACCAACCTGAGTTATATTGTAATATCCACTCACTGATGTTTCATCTACAGACCATCCAAACACAGGAGAATTGAAATATTCCTCAGCTAGCTTCCATCTTCTTAAATCGTTGTATCTATTACCTTCAAAAGATAGTTCGATTAGCCTCTCTTGTCTGATAATTTCCCTAAGCCCCTCCTGAGTTGTGTGTTTGTTTAAAACCGATGAAATATTTGCATCACCCCATGCATCCTCAACAGACCTAATACCAGCTCTTTGTCTTACTACATTCAATGCATTGTATGCATCTGAACTCGGTCCATTTGATTCATTTACCGCCTCTGCATAATTCAAATAAAGCTCAGAAAGCCTAATCATCGGCCAAGCATAAGTAACAATCTTAGAATAACCATCACCTTCAGAATCAGGGTGTACAAGTTTTTTAAGTGCATAACCTGTTATTAAATAATCATCAGAATTAGCAATTCTACCATGACTTTCACCCTTTTTCATTCTTAATTGCCATAGGTTTCCCCAGGTACGATTATAACCACGATCAAAACCTAGAGATGAGTAAAACCTTGGCTCCCTATCAAGATTTAATTTAGCAGTACTAGTACCATATTGAGCTTGTAGGTTTTGAGAACCACCTACAGAAACTGTATTGTATCTATTTTGAAAATCATAACTTAAGTCTTCACCAATTGGTAAACCATTTTCCGAATAAAAAAGCTCAGCAATTCTTAAGGTTGGTGCGATCCACTGCCAAGCCGCTTCAACAGATGAGGCATTTGGATTTTTCATCATACATGCAGCCTGCATTTGCCACCAATCATTATCACGAACTGGATTAGAATTTCCCCAAATTAATTCAGAATTCCATTTGTCTACAATGGTATACTTGAGATCGTAAAGAGTTTGGATAAATTCTTCTTCTTCATATTCGTCCTCATAATTTGGAGGTGTCGAAGCAAAATCATACATGCTAACCCCATTTTCAACAGAAGTGTTTATTGCATCTAATGATGCCTCTCTTGCCCTATCCCATTTAGTCTGATCATATGACTGATTAAAAAAATGTTCTCCATCATCGTTTACGAACCCCGAGTACATGTCAGAATTGCCGTTAAACAAGGGACTCGCAGCATACGTTAAAACTCTAGACTTAATCGCCTTTGCGATTACCTGATCAATTCTGCCCAAATCATTAGAACTGAGAACCCTAGTTGGTAAGTGGATCAAGGCATCATCAATTGTAGAAACAATATAATCTACACATTCATCAATTGTACTTCTTTTAATCCTCACTTGTGTATCAGTCGCGGAAATAGGTAAATTTTCATCAACTATCGGGATCGGACCATAATATGTGAATAAAAGAAAATGATAATAAGCTTTCAAAAACTTAGCCTCAGCTGCCCATGAATTCATTTCATCTTCAGTCATATCAACAACATTATAAATATTTTCGATTAGTACATTACAGTGTCTAATTGCTTCCCACAAAGAACCTTGATCTTGCCAACCTGACCACAAACCAAATTTTGGATTTGAGGCTGATTGTTGACCTTTCATAATTCTAATACCGTCAGTTTCTTTAGAAATGGGAGTAGTAACCTCGTCACTCATCATCATAAATGAAGTGTAAACTCCGTCGTTTTTAGGTAAATAAGCGTAGCAAGTAGATAACGCTGTATATGCAACTTCTTTTCTTTCAAAAAGTAAATCTATTTGTTGGGTTTGATCAGGAACAATATCTAAGTAATCATCACAACTAAACATCCCAAACAATAAACCAATAATTATAATTTTTTTATTCATGATTTTTATTAAAAATTAACTTGTAATCCAATATTATATACCTTTTGTGGGGGATAGCCCAGTCCGTTACCACCCATCTCTGTATCCCACAAATCGAATTTAGAGAATGTTAAAAGATTTAATCCGGTCAAATATATTCTGGTATTTAATCCATAAAATATACCTTTTTCACTTTGGGGGAAAGTATAACCAATTTCAATATTTTTAAGTCTAAGAAAATCACCATCTCTTTGCCACCAAGTAGACTGTTGTTCATTATTTGCTACAGAATAGGTTGAAAGTCTTGGCCAAAAAGCATTAGGGTCTGGATTGTTTATGGACCAATGATTATCAGCAATTACATTTAGTGCATTTCTTTCACCAACAAAAGGTGATATATCGTTAGGATTTATAAAAAATGATGTTCTTGCTACCCCTTGCATAAAAATCGAAAAATCATACCCTTCATAGGAAGCAGATATTCCAAATCCATATACAATTTCAGGAACTGTTGGCTTGCCGATTGGAACTCTATCCAATTCATTTACTACTCCATCATTATTTACATCAGTGTATTTTATATCGCCAGGCATGTAAGAATTAGTTGAGGACGAGAATCCGTTAAACTGTTCAGGGGAATTATCTATATCTGCTTGGTCGATAAATAATCTCTCTGCAATTAAACCCCAAGCCTGATTAACCGGATAGCCAATCCTGCTCAAATAATCATAAGTATAATCTGGTTCACCATTTATAAGTACCTCATTTGTAGAATAAGTAAAATTTCCTCTACCAGAGAGGATCAAACCTGAGTCAAATGCTTTATTATAATCGATTGATAAATCCAAGCCTCTGGAGTCTACTTCACCAAGGTTACTACTTATCGTAGTGGTAAGACCCATTGTTGAAGGGATATAATCTCTAGACATATAAATTTTTGATCTATGTTCAGTAAAATAGTCAACCTGTAGATTTAAAGAATTGAACAATCCAATTTCTAAACCATAGTTTGTTTTTTCAGCAACTTCCCACGTAACATTTTGATTAGAATATCTATCGATTACGTATCCCTGATAATAATTATTAAAATCTGATCCCCATGTATATCCATAGCTATCACTTTGTAAATTAACCTCTGATAGGTAGAAAAATCTATCGTCAGCACTTGAAATACCATCGTTTCCTACTAGGCCATGAGTAAGTTTTACTTTAAACATATTTACATCTGGAAGCTTTTCATTAAACCAAACCTCATTAGATAAAATCCAACCAAGTCCAACAGACGGAAAGAATCCAAACCTGTTATTTTTAGCAAACTTTTCAGATCCATTATATCCAAAGTTTAACTCTGTAAAATACCTCGAGTCATAATTGTATGAAAACCTGCCCGAAAGCCCCATATTTCTCGAGGGTAAGGTGGAAAATGCACTATTTCCTCCGATAGTATTTAATGATTCACTAAAATTAAATACAAGTAATCCCCCTATATCGTGTAGTTCGTTAAACTTTTGATTGTATTCAGTAACAAACTCATAATAAAATCTACTGGTTCCTAAATTATTGACACTTGGATTATTTAAAAATTCTGTTCCTTCCTGAATTCTGTAGAGATAATTTAAAATTCCTTGTTCAGTTTCAACCTCAGCCATTCCATAGTAAAACGGTGTATATTCTCTCGAATTTTCATTCATCGTGTAGGTTCTAACGGAGGCCATACCTCGAAATTTTAGTCCCTTTGTGATAAAATTTAAATCCTGTTCTATCTGAACTTGTGAAAAAATTGTATTAGTAAACCTATCTTTATACCCCTTAACCATATCAGCATAAGGATTAGGAAATCCGCCATTACCTTTATTTCCAAATAAAGTATGATTGTACCCTAAATTATCCGCATATGAAAAATATTTAGGAAAGTTTGCAGGATTAGCCTGCATGACTGAACCAAAAATGTCATTTGCTGAAACTGAAGGTCCATTATATCTTTCAAAAAGGGAATAAAACTTTACAGCAATTTTTGTAGTACTTGTTAAATCAATATTAATGTTAGCCCTTAGATTAGAGCGTTTAATATCAATATTATTATTGAAATTGTTAAGGGGATCTACCTTCAATAAGCCCGTATCGTTATTATGAGAAACAGAGAGGTAATATTGCGCAATATCTCCCCCACCGTTAACATTCAAATTGGCTTTTCTGTTAAGTGTATAGTCCTTAAAAAGCTCATTATACCAATTAATATTGGGGTAAATATTTGGATCTCCACCGTCGAGAGTTCCGTATATTTTGTTTATGCTGTAAGTTAGTGGAGCCGACGCATCCCTTGTCCTAGTTGCACGATTATATAGATTCATGTAATCAACACCACCTAAAAATTCATTTGTCTGTGATGGTGAAGAAATCGAATTTTCATATCTAAAAGAAACTTTTGCTTTTCCTTTTTTACCCTCTTTTGTTGTAACCAATATTACACCATTTGCCCCCCTTGCTCCGTAAAGAGAGGTTGCTGTAGCATCTTTCATGATTGAAAAACTAGCAATATTATCAGGCTCAATTCTAGCTAAATCATTGGTTGTTACTTCTAGACCATCAATTAAAATGAGAGGATTATTAGCATAACCAAAACTGGTTACCCCCCTTATGAAAAACTCTGCATTATCAGCACCAGGCTCACCTGATCTTTGATAAGAAATCATACCTGCTAATTTTCCAGCCATAGCATTTGTAATATTTGATGTAGGAATTTTTAACTCAGAGGGGTTGATAGTATTTATGGAACCAATTACACTATTTTTTTTCTGCTTTTGAAAAGCAACTACCTGAACTTCCTCTAATGATTCTAAACTTTCAATAAGTATTATATCAATGGTTTTTTGATCATTAATTAAAATGGATTGAGTCTCAAAACCAATGTAAGAAAATTGAATATTTTGGCCTTCATTATCAGCTTTTATTGCGTAAGTTCCTTCAAAAGTTGTTGAAGTTCCTTTGTTTGTTCCTTCAATTAAAACTGTAACTCCAGGAAGAGGATTACCTCCCTCGTCAACAACAATACCACTGACAAGAATTGATTGAGAGTAAATGAAAGATGAAAACAATAACGTAAATACTAATAGTATACTTCTTTGCTTCATTTATGAAAATCGTTTAGTTTAATTTCCACAAAAATAATACTAATTTACATGCTAACAATAGAGAATGTTCAATTTTATGAATATCTTAATCGAAGAAAGTTTATTTTATAAAATCAACAGTTTTATTACAAAAATTTACAAGAAAAAAAGGATATATTAAACGAATTTTTTGTCAATAGAATATTTCCCTGCACCCATCATCATTATTACAATGAATCCAACTAAAAACAGCAAGGCCTTTTCTATTCTTCCAAACGGATCTCCTAAATGAACAATAAAGGCTGCAACAAACATTGTAGCAGCTGGAAAAAAACTAAAAAATTTTGTTTTGTAACCAACAATTATAAAAATTGGGGCTATAACCTCAGAAAAGACAGCAATAAATAAAGTAGGTGCTTCTCCAATTCCAATAGGATTTGAAAAGGATAAATTTCCTTCAATTAGTTTATTTAATTTTCCTAGTCCATGTCCATATATCATTGAGCCAGAAAAAACCACTCTCAATATTAATAAAGCTATATCTTTCATTTTTATTTATTTGTTTTGATAGCCAAAGATAATTAAATTTAAAAAAAACAGAATTTTATGAAAAGAAGGAGATTTTTAAAAAATATTGGCCTAGCCGGAATAGGAGTTTCAGGATTCAGTGTTTTAGCAAATGAAAAATGGACAAAACAAGAATATCTGTCAAACAGACCTTCGATAGACAAAAGGACATTTACTAGTAAATCTGTTGAACAAACAATAAAATTTGTTAAATCTAAAATTAAAGACCCTCAGCTAGCTTGGATGTTTGAAAATTGTTATCCAAATACATTGGACACAACAGTAGATTATGAAATAATAGACGGTAAGCCTGACACATTTATCATCACAGGAGATATCGATGCAATGTGGCTTAGAGATTCAACTGCACAGGTATGGCCATACCTTCCGCTAGTGAAAAAAGACAAAAAAATTAAAAATCTTATCAAGGGATTAATCAATAGACAAGCTAAATGTGTAATCAGAGATCCTTATGCAAATTCATTTTATAAAGATTTATCAAAAGTTTCTGCACATAATAAGGACGTACCAACCCCAATTGCCGGTGTACATGAGCAAAAATGGGAAGTAGACTCCTTATGCTACGTCATTAGACTTAGTTATAATTACTATAAATTGACCGGTGATGACTCAATTTTTGACGATACCTGGATTCAATCCTCTAAAATCATATATGATACTTTTTTGACTGAACAAAGAAAAGACGGCAAATCTCCGTATAGATTTATTAGAAACGGAACCGCAATGGTTGACGCGCCATTATTCTCTGGAACGGGAAGACCATTTAAACCTAATGGACTAATTTGTTCAATGTTCAGACCTTCGGACGACGCAACATTATACCCTTTTTTAATACCCTCTAATATTTTTGCTTCAATCTCATTAAAACAATTATCAGAAATATTTGAAAATCAAAAAATTGACAAAAATTTTTCTAAAAAATGCTTGTTAATGTCAAATGAAATTGACGAGGCAATTAAAAAATATGCAATTAAAGAGCATTTGGATTTTGGAAAGATATACTCCTACGAAATTGACGGATTCGGAAACAATTTATATATGGATGATGCAAATGTCCCATCATTAATGTCTTTGGCTTACTTAGACACTAAATTTCAAAATGATAAGATATATTTAAATACTAGAAAATTTTTACTCAGTGATAAGAATCCTTACTTTCTTACAGGAAAAGCAGCAGAGGGTCAAGCAAGCCCACATACAGGAAAAGACAAAATTTGGCCAATGGGCATCATTTTAAGGGCAATGACTAGTCAGGACGATGATGAAATTAATAAATGTCTTAAAATGCTAGTAAATACTCATGCTGAAACTGGTTTCATGCATGAAGCATTTGATAAAAATGACCCTTCTAAATACTATAGATCATGGTTTGCTTGGGCAAATACATTATTTGGAGAGCTAATCATCAAAATTCAAGAAGAAAAACCACACTTATTGAGAGAAATATACTCAACTTAAAACTTTATAATTTTTTCGGTCTGAGTAATACCTGTTGATGTTTTTATTTTAAGTATGTATATTCCCGGGGTTAACTTTTCAAGGTTTTTATTAATTCTCTGGACACCAGTATTCAACACCCCAGAATATATATTATTGACTAGAGATCCCTTTAAATCAAAAATATCAATAGTCACAAAATCACTCGTGTTTAATTCAATCAATATATACAAAGATTCAATAAATGGATTAGGATAAATTCTCGTGAAAATCATATCCTCTTGATTAACCGAGGCAGTAGCAGAGTTAATGGCGTCTGGACTTCCGTGATAATTAATATTACTCCAACTAGTCGGTTGTGAATTGTCATAAGAAGGATCTATTAATTCTAATGTGTAGCCGTCGCCATTTGATAATGGTGGCCATGGAGCAATAGACTCATAATAAACCTCGTCATGTAAAGTCATATCTGAGTCAAATAGTCTTACAGCATCACCAGACGCTGACAGGCCAAAATCAAATTCACCCATAAAAGAGTTAATTTCAGGATATAGTTCATTAAAATCATCAGAATTTCTTAAAATTACCAAGTAATCATCGCCATCAATGTTAGAACCTTCAGGGAATATAAATTCGTTCGAATCGTTACTATCTTTTAAAACCCATCCTGAAATATCAATATCGTCCTGATTGGGGTTGTAAAGTTCTATCCAGTCTCCAGGATTAAAATTTTCAGAGGATTTATAATTAATTTCATTAATAACTAAATTTAAGCCAGAACTATTTGTAAAGTGAGCTTCAATCTCTGAGTTTTCTGTAATATTAACCTCAATCTCAGGCTCAGTAGAACTAACCTCACCGCTCCAATGAGAAAATTCGTAACCTGACTCAGGGATGGCCTTGAGCGTTATGGGAACATCTTCAAAGTAATCTCCACTCCACTCATCCACATTTATAATCAAATTATCATTTAATCTAACAGAACCCATCTCTGGAGTTTCGTTAAATAATACTAATTCGTGATAAGAATCCAGGTCAAATTGGTTTAGGATATGGTATTTAGCTTCAGGTTGTCTATTCGCTGCAAAATTATTCATATTATCCACGAATTGATAGACAGTTTCTTCGTTAACCCAAGGCTCACTTTCTGACCATCTTTCAATGTGATTTTGCATTTCATCATACATGTTATTGTAAATTTCTATAAAATGAGAAGTAACATTACTTGCAAGAAATCTGGTGTTCATCTCGTCAGCATACCTATTAATAAATTTATTTCTAAATGTATTATTTTCAACAAGCTTTCTCAGGAAAAGAGTTGCCCATGGTGGATTTGCCCAAGTCGTTTGGTTTCCTGAAAGAACAAAATCTAAAGTATCAAAAAAATGAGCATAATTCTGATCCCATTCTGACCACCATTGTCCGGCAAAACCAAAATCAGTATCGTATAATACCCATCTCCATTTACCTCCAGGAACTTTCCAGTATTTTACATTATTTCCGGGATAATCACGATTATCCATGTAGATTTGGGCAACATTGTATTCTATAAAGTTGTCAATATCAATTTGATTAATAACAAATTGATAATTTTCTTCTTCTGTTAAATCATTTTGCTGAATAAATTGTTTTAGTTCCAAGTATTCCTCATTATCCCCGTCAACAACTTCACCATCAAATTCCAACATAGTTATATCGTTTGGATTAACACCGTGTTTTGAAGCAAGCATGTTTTCACTAACCTTCTCCCTAAGATTATATAGCCCCCAGTATGTTTTATTTATATACGATGAAACTGTTTTAAATCTTTGAAAATCAATGTTAGACCCTTCCATAAGACTGGTAATTGCAACATCTCTCATATTTGTTCTCATCCAATCATTACCTGAGTTTCTTAATACTAATGATTCAAAAGAATCATAATCTAAATTATCAAAAAACGAATATTGAAATTCTCCAACACCATATTCACCTCTTGCAAAAAGGGCTAACGATTTTTGGTCCCATCCTCTACTGTATGCTCCTGCTATCTTGATTCCGGCATTGGTACTAAATTCTAAGTTATTATCAACGTAATAAGAAATATGCACTGGTCTTTCCCAATCTTCCCAAAAATTTGCACCAAAATATGGATAACCCCCATAATCCTCAGGCCCATATGAGTAAATGCCATAATTATAGTCAAATAAATTATATTCGTCAGAAACAAGATGAATTATTGGATGTTCGCTGTCTATATTAAAAAAATAATTTCTGGTATCGGAATGTAGTGATATGTAATCCTCTTTGAACGATTTAGCCCTGACTATAGACGTTTCATCAATTGTTAGTGGGCCTGTGTATAAATTTGAGTTTTCATCTGGCTCAGTGAAGTCCAGCGTATATCTAATTTCATCTTCTACGCCAGATCCGTTAATTTCAAGCACAATCGAATTGTTTAGAACTCCACCATCGTGAGAAAATACTAATGATTCTCCTAAAACTCCAGAAAATTCATATGTATCATTTTCCTCACCCGGAGTTGGATCTTGATATGCAACATAGACCTCATTTTCAAAGGAGACTCCATAAGAAATATTAGAGGGAAGAGCTCCAAAGGAAATTGAATCAACAAGATTTCCTGAATCATTGTTTAAGTAAACCGATTCTCCAGATGATGATAGCTTAAAATCAGTATGTAAAAATGACTCTCCCTCAAATCCAAGTATTTCGGGAGGAGAGACTCCTTCATTTGGTTCACTATCGTAAACAGCTGAAAGAAAGGGAATAATAGTCATGTCTGATGATATTTCAGAAATATTATGAACCTGTATGCTAAAAAGATTCTCGCCATTAAACAGAATGTCCTGAAAATTATCAACAGAAAACCTATCTGGTAACCCTCCAGCATACATCTGTGCTTCGTGATCGATTTGTGTAGTAGTACTAAAGTCTGGTGGAGTACCATTGATATTTGCCCGAGCGATCTCAACTCCGTTAATATACGCAACAAATCCGTCGTCATAATCAACATCAAAAATCAGGTTATCTATTTTACTTACATCTTGAATTGTAAAAGATTTTCTTAGGAAAACAGCAATTGTGCCGGATGAAATATAAGTATTATCATCTCCGTCAGAATAACCAAAACCTGAGTTACCTACACTCCACTCATTATCATCATAACCTATATTCATCCAGTTTGCTCCGGTGTCTTCGTTAGCAATTTTATAACTGAATGAATCGCCCTCATTGATTAAAGTTCTAGCATAAAAAATATCAGAACGGTCCTTATCCGAAGCCCAAACCAGTAAGTACTCGTCCGCATCGATTAAAATATCTGGGAATGTCCAAGGGTCATTATCATCTAGAACATCAGTTAAACTCCAATTGTTTAGCGAAATTTCATCTGATCCATAATTATATAGCTCTATCCAGTCTGGTGTATCGCCATCATCGTCTACAAAAATCGAGTTAGAGGACGAGATTTCATTAATTCTTATGGACTGTGAATGTGAGAATCCACATATTAAAATAAAAATTAAAAAAGAAATTAAACGCACCATGGTATAATTATTGTCAGATCAATTGCAAATATAGTTCTATTGGTTAAAATTGATAGACAATTATAGTAATATTATGTTATTGGTTAATAAGTTTAAAATATATTTAGTTTTAATGACTACCATGTTGGTTTTTGGTTGTAAGTCAAAATACGCAACTAAAGAATTTTTAGTTTCAGAAATCCCAAAATCGCCAGACTACAAAGAATTAAATAGCTGGGCAGCTCATCCGCAAAAAGATGACTCTATAATTGATATCTTTTATAATACAAAAAAAGAAAACCTGAAGGCTGACGTGTTTTACATTTATCCTACTCTATTAACCGATAGAAATAATGATTCTTGGAATTCTGATCCAGAAAATCTCGATCAAAATAATACCGTTAAAAACATTGCTATTAAATATCAGGCATCTGCTTGGGCAAATGCAGGAAAAATATATAGTCCATTCTACCGCCAGGTACATTATAGATCCTTTTATGAACCCTACACATCAAATGGAGGTAAAAAGGCTGGTAAAATTGCCTATAATGATATAAAAAGAGCATTTGTGTATTACTTAGAAAATTTAAATAACGGAAGACCGATAATTATAGCAGGGCACAGTCAAGGTGCTTATCATTGTAAACAACTTCTCAAAGATTTTTTTGATGATAAGGATTTACAAAATCAATTGGTTGCAGCATATTTGCCGGGAACTAGGGTAGATATTAATGAATTTAAAACAATTCTACCTTTGAAAGATCCTAATGATACTAAAGGATACCTTTCTTGGAATACTTTTAGAATAAATAAAAAACCAAAAAAGGGGAAACACCCTGCTCATTTTTCGTGGAATAAAAATCAATTTGTGACAAATCCAATCAGATGGAATGAATCTAGAGAGGCTAATATTGAAGAGCACAAAGGTTTATTTTTCTATGATAAGAAAATATATCCAAACTCAGTAGCAATTAGAATTTATGAAGGTTTACTTTGGTCATCCGTTCCCAGAGGAATTGAAGGTAATATTTTACTCAAACTTGTAAAAAACTATCATTTTGGTGATGTAAATTTATTCTGGAAAGATATTTCTATCAACGCAAAAAATAGAGTAAATAATTTCTTTAATCTGGAAATGAAATAAATTAAATTTTCGTTTAAAAACCCCAACAGAGAAGAAAAAAAAAACCGTTTTATATTCAAATTGTTAATAAAATCGGTATTTATATGGTTAAAATATTCTTTTTTGAAAAAAAAAGAGCTATATTTAAGTATTAATAATTTAAAAATTAAAAGACATGGGTTATTCACACCAAAACAGTAAAGGAAAAACTTACTTCCTTCATTCAAAAGATGTAGTATTAAAAGGAGGAAGAAACCAAACTATCTATTACTTTGCAAAAGAAGCTAAAGCTGGTGCTTGTGATCTTCCTGCAGGAAAAACTGTAGTTGAAAATACAAAAACTGGATTACCTTTCCTTAAAGGAAAGTAATATGTATTTAATATTATTATAAAAAACCCTCCTTGTGAGGGTTTTTTTATTACCAAGATTCGTAAAAAATGGGTTCCAATTTTTCTGATTTTATTTCAAAAAAAATTGATTTGGATACAAACCTTATGTGGTTTGAAAAATCAAATAAATACATTGTTTTAAATGACCTTACAGAAAAATTATTGTTAAATAAAATTGATCCTGCTCTATATCCATTGGCTGAGGATTTTATAATTGAAAATTTCAAAATCAGTGAAAGTTTAGAACTTATTGATAAAGATTTAGAAAATTTATTGTTAGAATGTAATAGTGATAATGGTTCGGAATTTAAGGGGAAAACTAATTTAAATAGGGAATTATCGGCATACTCCAGCAATTTTAAATTTAATAATAGGACAGTAAAAATAGAATATGGTAGCGAAAATTTAAAGAATCTTATATATCCAAAATTTGAACATCTAAATACCAACGATAAAGAAAACATAAAATTTAAAATAACTGAAAAAGACAAAAAAATTTATTTTCACATAGAAGACTTATTTATAGGAGCCTGGGGAATTTCTGAAATGCATGAATTTCAGGGAAAGGTATCTATGGAATTAACCTCTTTTTTTCATAATAAAGATGATTCAGATTGGGTTTCTGTTTTTCACGGATCAACTTTATGTAAAAAAAATAATACTGTAATGCTTACTGGAGATTCTGGAAATGGTAAAAGTTCGTTAAGTACAATTTTAATGTATAATGGATTTTCTTTAATTGCAGATGACTTTAGCCCTCTTGATAATAGAGGATACCATTACAATTTTCCTTCAGCTATTTCAATCAAAGAAGGTTTTTACTCGGTAGCAAAAGATCTCACAAATAAATTCAATGATCTAAAAGAATATTATATAAACGAAATTAAAGGAAATGTGAAATATTTACCAGCTAACTCCGAAAATAAGTTGGTATTATCATCAAAATGTAATGAAGTAATAAACGTTACTTTTGGCAGGGATTTAAAAAACGAAATTTTTGAAATTAACAAAGGATTAGCAATACAAAAAGTTTTGCCTGATGCTTGGATATCGAATAATAAAGAACATGCAGACTTATTTATCGAATGGGTTAAATCAAGTAATTTTTATAATTTAACTTACAACAATAACGAAAGAGCATTAGACATGATAAATAAAATATTTTAAATATGGTTTTATTAATAATGGCCGCTGGAAGTGGCAGTAGATACGGAAAACTCAAACAGTTTGACGAATTAGGTCCAAACGGTGAATTCCTAATGGAGTTTGGTATTTATGATGCAATTCAGAGTGGTTTCAAACACATAGTTTTAATCACAAAAAAAGACAATAAAGAATTTTTATTCAATTACTTAAGAGCAAGAATAAATAATTCTATTAAAATCGACGTAATAGCTCAGGAAACAAAAAACCTACCATTTGGAATGATTGCTGATAAAAATAGAGAGAAACCTTGGGGTACTGCTCACGCAGTATGGTGTGCAAAAGACTATATTAATACTGATTTTGCCATAATTAATGCAGATGACTATTATGGTTCAAATGCATTTAAAAATGCATCCCAGTTTTTTAAAAGTTGTAATAAACAAAATATTTACGGACTAGTCAGTTATAAACTAAAAAACACTTTATCTAAATTTGGATCTGTTTCAAGAGGTGTTTGTAAAGTGTCTGAGGGGAAACTTGATTCAATAAATGAGCACTTGAAAATCGAAAAGTCAGGTCAAGAGATTAAAGATTTTGACAGTGGAAATATTTTAAATGAGAATGATTTTGTTTCTATGAATTTTTGGTTATGTAGAGCAAATTTCTTTAATTATCTTGAGGACTATATAATAAATGAAATGGATAATTTAAACGATATTGTGAAAGATGAAATATACCTACCATTTGCTGCTCAAAAGCTTCTTTCAAATAATATTATTTCTATTAGTGTTGTTGATTCAAACTCTGAATGGTTTGGCGTTACATATAAAGAAGACAAAGAAAATAGTGTTGAAAAATTAAGGCAATATTGTGAGGCTGAAATATATCCATTGCCTCTGTGGGATAATTACTCAGATAATGGATAATTTATGTCATAACCATTTTTTACCCAGGAGGTAATACCACCCTCAATGACATTGACATCATTATAGCCGTTTTCTATTAACATATTAGCGGTTTTAGAGCTCCGATTATTTGTTCTACAATAAAGTATAATTTTCGAACCCTTTTTTAAGGAAAGAATATTTTTATCGAATGAATCAGAATAGAAGTCAATGTTAATAGCCTCTTGAATATATCCAGTGTCATATTCATTTGGTGTTCTTACATCGATTAAAATATATTCAGCCTCTTCAATTTCAACTAATTCTGAATCTGAAATTAAGTTAACCTGTGGGGTGTTAATATGCCCACAAGAAAAAAATATAAGCAATAATAGTGTAGAAATTTTCCTCATTTTTTAATTTATTATTTCTCCTTTCCAATCAGAAATTCCTCCAACCAAGTTATATGTTTTATTAAAACCAAATTCTGCCATTAAAGTACAAGAATTAGCACTTCTGGCGCCTGTTCTACAATAAACGAAATATGAGAAGCCTTTATCTAACTTTTCAAGTTCTTGAATAAAATACTGAGGATTATAAAAATCTATATTTTTTGAGTTAGGAATACGGGATATTTCAAATTCTTCTGGTGTTCTAACATCTAAAATTATAGCGTTACTTACAGAATCTAATTTTTCTTTCCAAATGATCTGATCTAAATCCATATATTTAAATAAATTTAATCAATTATTTTTTTAACCTCAGAAACAAGTTCATCCTGATCAAACGGTTTTGGGTAGAAGTTGTAAGTACTTTTGTTAACTATTAAAGTAGCTGGAATACCACCATCCCAATTTTCAGAAACTCTAGGTATCCACTTATTCATTTTTGAATCATCCAAGAGAATAACATTAGATTTTATATTATTTGACTTTAAGTAAGGTTTTAATTTGGACTCAATTTGTGATGGAAAATCTAAGCTTACCAATATAACCTTTACATTTTTGTTAGCAAATTCTTCATTAATATTTTCAAAGTAGGGCAATTCTTTTACACATGGTGAGCACCAGGTTGCCCAAAAATTTACAACATATGTATTATCAGTGGATAAATCTAAATGACTGTAAAGCCCTTCAAAGTCTACAACTTTAATTTTATCATTACCACTATTGGAACATGAAAGAAAAAAAAATAATAAGTAGAAAATTGAATTTTTTAGAATGGCTTTCATAATTATATGTTATCAAATGATATGCCATAATAATAAAATAGCTCTGATCATAAATTAATATAATTAGAGCTATTGAAAATCTGTTAGAAAAAGACTAGTTTAATCCCAACCTGGAGGTCCTGGCGGTGTTGATTGTGCCTGAGCCTTCTTAGGGTTTAGAATAGCGAAGGTTCCAATAGCAGTCAATGCTGCATATTTTCCCATCTTCTTTATTGCCTGTTTTCTAGTAATACCTGTCTTCTTCATGATTATTGTATTAAAAGTTTCTTAGTTAATCTATCGGTTCCTGATTCTAATTCAATTACGTAAATACCACTTGACAACCCAACTGTTGAGATGGTTTGTGTATTCATATTATTGTTTAGAGTAGTAGATAATACTTCTCTACCAAGAATGTTGTATAAACTAACTTTGGTTTCGTTTGTTTGAGTAGCTAATCCCTCTATTGTAATGTAGCTTGCATCTATTTCTTTATAAGCATTCAACATACTTGTTGATACCTCTTCATTACTCATTGTATCTGCAGTCATATGTATAAAGAATCTTCCAACTCCTTCTAAATCACTCGATGGAGTGTAAACAAAGTCGCCATCAAGTAAATTGTTCATTGTTCCTTCTTCAGTGTCTTCTAAGTATATGTTAAGATCAGCCGGAGTTGTTCTGTGAGAAATACTAATAGTCATTTCTTCACCTGCATAAGCGTTAATCCCAAGAGGAATCACTTTATCCCACATCTCAGAATAAGCTAAAGTTTGAATAGCAAAATTCACTCCGTCAGTGCTATCATCGTTAGATATTAATCTTGTGTATGCATAAACATCTAAGATTGAAAAAGCAGCAGCATCAAATCCTGGATCTAATTCGTCCGTTCCATCATCTGAAAAGTATATTTCAGTTTTTCTGTCAATTCCTAATTGAGATATTCCAATAAATAATTCTCCAGTGTCATCATTCATGATATCTCCAATTGCATCATTAGTCCCATTTAAAGTTTGCATCGCTCTTGTGAATGAAAAATTGGTATTAGAGCCAGTAGTTTTGGCCATTACCATGAAACCTTGAAATGGAGCCACATACTGATAAGTAGATGTGGTTGAATGATTCACAGTAATATATTCATCACCATCCCAAAAATATAGAGCCTGACCGTTAGCATGTAAAACTGATGCATTTGCTGTGATTAAATTATTTGTATTATCGGTATTATCATTCGCATAAATAAAAGATAAGTATGGATTTGCAACAAGATTAAATCTACTTCCATCAGACATGTCAGAATCATCATCAAGATCCCAATTTCTAATTGTAGTTACTAAATCACCTGAATTCAAAGAACCTGCAAATTCAACTGCTGAACCACTTGTTGTAGCCATCTGATATCCTTTTCCTACAACAAAATTACCAGATGAGACTATGTTGTTTTCAGTAGCTGAACCACCATAAGTTTCCCAATCATTATCTACTGGGTCATAAAATCCAACTCCATACAGGATACTGTTTCCAGAACCATTAGAAGCAACATCATCATTAGTGTCTACAAAGTCATTAATAGATGTATCTGATGTTGGAAGACCTATTAAGTCCCAACCTGTACTTGTACCATTGTCACCAGTTCCATTAATATATCTTTGATAAATATTTTCCTCACCACCATTATCAGCAATTGTACCCATCACAATAATTCTACCTAGGTTATCAGAACCACTGTTAACTGTTATCCTTCCATTGTTAGTAAGAGTCTTACTGGAATTTGACATATACAAATATTGACCAGCATCAATTCTTATAAAATCAGTATTGGTTAAGTCACCTCCAACCGTAAGGTTTCCACTAGCTAGTCTCATGTGATCATTCAATGTAAGGTCATTAGTAACAGTAAGATCAGCTTCAAGCTTTAGGGATGTACCCGATGAGCTACTCACAGTAAGTGCGGAAACAGTTGTTGTTGCATCAACTATAATATCATGACCAGAACCTATAACAACTGTATCATCAGAATCGGGAACACCATCAGCATCACCGTTATTTGTGACATTTGTCCATGATCCGTTTGATGACCAATTACCACTAGCGGCAGAAGTAAATGTATCCTGAGCAGACATAACAATAGGTATAGTAAAACTCAATATTGTAAGTAATATTTTTTTCATATTCGTTTTTTTAAATACGTTTGAACCAGCAAATATAGTAAAAATTGTTAATAAGTCTAAGAAATAGTAATATTAGCGATGATTTAAAATCGGATATTTAAATGTCAGCTATTTTGTTAATAAGTATAAATATTACCTAGTGAATAACAATTCTTTTTCAGAGGAAAGTTGATCGTGGAAAATATAACCATCGTAATTGAATGATTTTAATTTGTTTATTTCAGTAATATTATTATCAATAATAAATTTAGCCATCATTCCTCTGGCCCTTTTTGAAAATATTGCTATAGTTTTATATTGGCCATCTTTTAGTTGCTTAAAATTAGCAGTGAAAATATCGGTTTTTACAACTTTAGAATCAATCGCTTTAAAATATTCATTACTAGCTAAATTCAAGACTGGTTCATTTTCAGTCAATTGATCATTCAGCTCATTTGTGATTTTTTCCCTCCAAAACTCATATAAATTCTTATTGCAATCAAATTGTAATTTTGTACCCATCTCTAATCTGTATGGTTGAATCAGGTCAAGAGGCTTCAATAAACCATATAATCCAGAAATAATCCTAACACTTTTTTGCATAAAATCGATTTTATCTTCACTAATGGAGTAAGCTTCAAGACCTCTATAAACATCTCCGCTAAAAGCATAAATAGCCTGTCTTGAATTATCAGAATTAAAGGGCGTTGACCAATTATTATTTCTTTCATAATTAAGATCAGCGATTTTTGATGAAACACTCATTAAATCGGATAATTCCTTTGGACTCTTATTTTTCAAGATTGAATTTAAATACTTAGCCTCCTTTTCAAAACAGAGCTTTGTGTTTTTTTGAGTTGGTAATTCTGACTTGAAGTCCAGAGATTTTGCTGGAGATAATAAAATTTTCATGACATTGGTTTAATATGTAAAATTAATTAAAAATTAATTTATTGTAAAAACTATTCACTCCTATAATTAGTGTGAAATATATTTTTCCCACTTCTCCAGACATTTTTTGAAATCATCTGGAAGATCCGAATCAAATTCCATAAATTCTTTTGTTCTAGGGTGTGTAAAACCCAATGTCTTAGCATGTAAAGCTTGTCTTGGTAATATTTTAAAACAATTCTCAACAAACTGCTTGTATTTGGTAAAAGTTGTTCCCTTTAAAATTAAATTACCACCATACCTCTCATCATTGAACAATGTATTGCCAATATGTTTCATGTGTACGCGTATCTGATGTGTTCTTCCTGTTTCTAGTGTACACTTTATCAGACTTACATAATTCATTCTGCTTAATACCTCATAATTTGTAATGGCTCTTTTACCTAAATCTGTCTTATCTTCATCCAAAACAATATTTTGCAACCTATTTTTTGGATTTCTGCCAATGTAGTTGTCAATTTTTCCAGAGTCTTCTCTAACATTACCCCAAACCAGAGCTAAATATTCTCTTTTTGAGGTTTTATTTGCAAACTGATTTGATAAATCAACCATTGAAACATCATTTTTTGCAACAACCAACAAACCACTTGTATCTTTGTCTAGCCTGTGCACCAAACCAGGTCTGTTTGTAGAATTATTTGGTAAATTGTCAAAATGAAATATGAGTCCATTGATTAGTG
>Ga0209503_10000311_pt1 | contig 32659 bp, 31 predicted proteins | sample SouAtlMetagenome_2_FD_187448 | JGI IMG/M metagenome (GOLD analysis project Ga0209503, IMG submission 187448) | Marine eukaryotic phytoplankton communities from Atlantic Ocean - South Atlantic ANT15 Metagenome (SPAdes) (version 2) | ecosystem: Environmental > Aquatic > Marine > Oceanic | place... | reverse complement strand
CCAAGCATGTGCTCTATTCAATGAGTCTGGTGCATTTTGTTGGGGCGATAACTGGGGTGGAAATGCAGGTGATTACGATGGCACAAATGACTGGTACTGTAACTACACGGGAGGTTCCAATGGGGGCGGGAACAATAATTGCGCAGATGTGTCGACTCCGAACGCAGTTTGGAGCGGTGAAAATGATGACATCCACTTCACATCAGTGGTCATGGGGGCGTCGAATACATGCGGAATAATGGCCAACAGCAGCCTTTACTGCTGGGGCGCATATGCCTGGAATGGAGTCAATGGTTCGGTCCACAACACGTATTCCGGGGTCAGGCTCCCGTTATTCATGCCGATGCTAGATAACACCTCCATTCCTCAAACCGATCTCGACATTGATGGCGATGGGATACTCGTTCCGTTCGACATGTTCCCAAATGGGTGCCCCCCTGGTTGGTATCAAGACTCGTACAATTCTTGCGACGAGTCTCCTCGGGGGAACTATGCTGAATCCTCGAATCCATGGGATCTGGTTGCTTGCTCACCGGGTACGTATCAACCAAACACCGGCCAAACGGAGTGTTTGGAATCGGATCCCGGGTATTATGTCCCGGCCTCCGGAGAATATTCTCAGATGATATGTCCGGCTGGAAGTTATCAGCCCGACAGTGCATCGGATTCTTGCCTTTTGGCGGATCCCGGATACATGGTGGGGACACCTGGTAAAATAGAGCAGACTGCCTGCAATGCTGGAAGGTTTTCGTCTTCGAGCGGGTCGACGGAGTGCGTCAGGGCGCAGCCTGGTTTCTATGTAGCAGACAGCGGCTCTGCAGAAGAGGTTCCATGCTCACCGGGCTCATACACACCTGCATATGGATCGATATCATGCATCTCAACATCTCCTGGGCAGTACACCAACACTCCAGCTTCCATCCAGCCAGTCTCTTGTGATCCTGGTTCCTATCAACCTGACTTCAATCAGGACTCGTGTCTCTTGGCCCCTGCTGGGCATTATGTCTCTGAATCGATGGCTTCGTCGTATCAACCATGTCTCTCAGGCCATTACCAATCTTCTGAAGGTATGACTGAATGCGTAACCACATCTCCAGGGACATACACGCCGGGGGCATCCTTCACTGCTCCTCTGGATTGTTCTGCGGGGACGTATCAGCCATCAGCAGGTGCAGAGAGGTGCATTGATGCATTCCCCGGCAGCTATGTTGCTTCAGAGGGAAGCATCGAGGTGGTTGAATGCTCACCGGGTACTTATCAGCCTCAGTCGGGGCAATCTGCGTGTATCGAGGCTGATCCGGGGCACTACATCACTCTAAGAGCGGCAAAAAGTCAGATTCCATGCCCAGTGACTACATTCCAACCTCAAACTGGCCAGACAGCCTGCATAGATGCCGAACCCGGTCACTATGCAGATGGGGTTGGGACGGGAGAACAGACGCCTTGCGATGCGGGCGAATATCAACCTTCTAGCAAGTCGACGAATTGTAGAATCGTCCCTGCCGGACATTATTCAGTCGGTCTGGGCTCCATTGATTTCATCGCATGCATGCCAGGGACATATCAGCCAACATCGGGCATGTCAGGTTGCATCGATGCTGATGAAGGCAACTATGTCGGGGAATCATCTCAATTGATGCAGACGCCTTGTTCGAAAGGAACTTACCAACCATCGACAGGTTCCTCTGAATGTTTGAGTGCCGATGCAGGCTACTTCGTGGAATCAACAGGAGCCGTGGAACAGACGCCCTGCGAGGCAGGATCATACCAGCCCATCGAAGGGCGGTCGAACTGCATATACTCCTCGATCAACAACTATGTTCCAGAGGCCGGATCAGCAGATCAGACAGCATGTCCGTCGGGAGAGCATCAACCCACTCCGGGTCAAACCGGCTGTATTGAGAAAGAGGATGAGGGAGGATTACTCCCTGGATTCTCTTCTTTCACCGCCCTCATGACGCTGTTAGGTGCTGCAGTGGTGATTTCTACCAGGAAACAGGGGTGAAGCCCCCCGCCTTACGGGCTCGAATGGGTTTCCCGAAGTCCTATCCGGCGGACAAGTATGATGGGTGGTGCGCACGCCGGGACTTGAACCCGGGTAACGAGGTTGGGAACCTCGTATCATAACCGCTAGATCACGTGCGCTTGGAACACCCGATTGACCCTGCGGTCATGAATACTGGGGTACAGAGTTCAGCCATGTTGAAGCACTAGGTGGCATGAGGATGTACTATGGAAGTTTCTAGAGAGTTGGTTCGCACCGTGGTATTCGTACTTGGCCCGATGGTTCTTGCATCATACGTTATTGGAGTTCGGAGGATGGACGATCCAATGGAATTATGGGGCGGTATTCCCGAATCCTGGAGAAGTCTCAACGTAATGTGCATGTTCATTGCTGCCGCTGGTTTTCTGATCGCTTGGTGGCAGCTTCTCTTTGGATGGGATGTCGGTGTTGTCGAGTCGACAGGGTGGCCATGGAGCGGAGAAGTTTCAGATGGGGGTCATGGACGAATCCTCATCGCCTTCCTCCTGATACTGATACCATCGATGCTATGGCTCGAATTGACTCGCATACACATACAGAATGATTCTTCATTCACTCAGTGGATCGTTATTGCAAACCTCTGGCTTGTGGTGTCTGGCAACGTACTTTTGATTCTCTTTGGATGGAGTGCATGGAGCGGAGGTGCCAGTGGTACGGATATACTCCCTCTGCTTGGGGGCCTTATGCTCGGAATTCAAGTGATAGTGAACGATGGGATTCTCTGGGTCTGGAAATATCCATGGTGATTCATGGAAAAAATGGTTCTCCGCATTCAGGACACGGTACGCCGGGGAGGAAGGCACCCGGCATATATCCGCAATTGAGGCAAATCGAAGAGGAGATTTCATCCATTACAGACCCTCTGCAAGCAGTTTCTTCATTCATTATTCATGAAGTTGATGCAGATGCAAAATGGTCAGCCTTATGCAGTGCCTATTCAGGAGACTGGCGGGGCACCGGGGATGAGAGGGTACCAACGTCTGCCCCTCGTGAAGGGTTTTGGCAAAACACAGAGGATTGACAACTGGTGGAATCAGCCCGCGATGATGGCCGCAGCACTCGGAATAGCAATGATCTACACGGGCCTTAGAGTGATTTTGCTGGATGGCAGCATCCACTATGAAAATCATCGAGTTACCTCCCCAATATTCTCTCCAGACGTCTTGCATATGTTCCACATTACTAATCATCCCGGATGGATGAATTCTGCAATGCTGATTCTATGGATACCGTTTGGATTCAGAGGGACTTGTTACTACATGCGAAAGGTGTACCATCGAACCTTCTTTCAGAATCCAACAGCATGCATGGTCGCGAAGCCTGGAATCAACCATGGGGTTGGGTACTCGGGAGAGCGGGGGGTCTTCATCATCAACAATATTCATCGCTATATGCTATATCTTGCAGTCATTATCCTCTCAATGAAATACTACGATGTAATTCACACGATGAGGTTCGACGGGTCATGGGGATTCTCCTTAGGCACCCTGATACTCGCATTCGAATCCTTTCTGCTGACTATGTACGTAGTCTCATGTCATGCATTCAGACATCTTTTTGGTGGTTCTCTTGACCAGTGGCGAGGCGGTATTTCCTCTGTGGCTGGATGGGTATTCAGATTCTCAAGTCGCCATAATGCAAGCCACAATCTCTGGTTTTGGACGTCTCTTGCAATGGTTTTCCTGGGGGATATATTCGTTCTTTCAGTTGCTGAAGGTCTAATTAGCGATCCCAGTTTCATAATGAGGTGATTGAATGTACGATTACGAATGTCATGAACATGATGTTGTTGTAATTGGGGCAGGCGGAGCAGGGCTCAGGGCCGCTATTGAAGCCAGTTCCATGGGCGTCAGTGTTGCATTGGTCTGTAAATCGATGTTGGGTAAAGCGCATACTGTGATGGCTGAGGGAGGTGCAGCTGCTGCACTTGCCAACAAGGACTCACGCGATTCATGGAAGACGCACTTCCGCGATACGATGAAGGGCGGAAAATACCTCAATGATTGGAGGATGGCGCGTATCCATGCTCAAGAAGCTCCTGATCGGATAAGAGAGCTTGAGACGTGGGGGGCCGTATTCGATCGGACTCGAGAAGGGCGAATCAATCAGCGAAATTTTGGTGGGCACACATACCCTAGGCTTGCACATATCGGAGATGCTACCGGACTCGAAATAATTCGCACTCTTCAAGAAAAAGGAGTCCATATGGGAATGGATGTTTTCATGGAATTCACAGTATGTAGATTATTCACATCTGGTGGGCGGATATCCGGGTGTCTGGCATATGATAGGCAGAGGGGAAGGGCTCATGTCTTCAAGGCGAAAACTATCGTACTTGCCACTGGAGGAATAACCCGATGCTGGTCAGTATGCTCGGGCTCTTGGGAATATACGGGGGACGGTCATGCATTAGCATATTGGACAGGTGCAGAAATGGGCGACATGGAATTCGTTCAGTTCCACCCGACAGGCATGATATGGCCGCCAAGCGTTCGTGGCATACTAGTTACTGAAGGAGTAAGGGGGGAAGGAGGCATGCTAAGAAACTCAGAAGGGGATCGTTTCATGTTCAACTATGTCCCTGAGATGTTCAGGAAGGAGTTTGCAGATACTGAAGAAGAAGCTCTGGCATGGGTTGAAGAGGTAATATCGGACAAACAAGCTACGAATAGAAGGCCTCCTGAACTCCTGACACGGGATGTAGTTGCCAAGGCAATTAACAGCGAAAAGGCAGCAGGTCGTGCAAGTGAGCATGGAGGGGCGTATCTGAATATATCTTGGCGGCCGGCTGATCAGGTTCGGAAGAAATTGCCTGGGATGTATCATCAATTCAAGGAGCTTGCAGGAGTTGACATAACAAAGCAGGCAATGGAAGTAGGGCCGACGGCGCATTATGTAATGGGGGGCGTTAAGGTGGATCCTGAGTCCCAAGAGTCGACTGTTCCAGGGCTATATGCCGCAGGGGAGTCTGCAACGGGATTGCATGGCGCTAACAGATTGGGCGGGAACTCCCTTTCCGATCTTGTGACATTTGGACGGAGAGCAGGGCTATATGCTTCGAAGGCGGCATCTGCTATGGACACGTGGGGAGAGATAGAAGAAGATGAAATACAAAACGGAATCGACCACATGATGGCTCCATTGAACCGTGAGGGAGGGGAAAATCCAGCTGCTATTGTGCATGATCTTAGAGAGATGATGCAAGAAAAAGTGGGGATAATCAGAACTCGAGAACAGTTAGTAGAGGCGCTAGATGATCTTGAAGCGTTGAGGGTCCGTTCACAATCCTGTTCACCTGGAGGAGGGGTGATTTACAATCCAGGCTGGCATCAGGCTCTAGAACTAGAGGCCATGATTGATGTAAGCCAAATGTGTGCTCTTGCAGCACTGGAGCGGGAAGAGAGCCGTGGCGGACATACAAGAGATGACTTTCCGACCCCAGACCATGATTCCTGGGGTAAAGTAAACAGCGTAATTACGAAAGATTCGGATGGCAACATGAAAATTGAGCACAGGAGTTATCCGCCGATTCCAGATGAATTGAAGCAATTACTCGATTCTGATGACCTGGATGGTGACTCATGATGAAGAAGCAAGTGACGTTCCGAGTATTCAGAAGTCATACAGGGGAACGACCCTATGCCAGCCATCCTAGAACTGAATCATCGGTCGGCAAAATGTCCGATTATGAAGTCGAATATGATGAGGGGATGGTTGTTCTAGACGTCATCCACAGAATACAAGCAGAACATGCTCCTGATTTAGCATGTCGTTGGAACTGCAAAGCAGGGAAGTGCGGCTCTTGCTCTGCAGAGGTCAATGGCAAATCCCGTCTAATGTGCATGACTAGAATGTCAGACATCATGGAAGAGACGCCGGAAAATGAGCCAGTTACTGTACGTCCAATGCAAGGTTTCCCATTAATTCGAGACCTAGTCACTGATGTTAGCTGGGCTTACGAGATGAATAAGAAGATGGTTCCGGTAAATGGTCCCGACAAACTTGACTGGGAGTTCAATCAAAACGAAGCAGACAGGATTCAGGAGTTCAGACAGTGCATAGAGTGCATGCTGTGCGTGAATACGTGTCACGTTATCAGGGAACATGAAAAATTTGACGATTTTGCGGGCCCGAGATTCTTTGTGAGGATGGCGGGGCTGGAAATGCACCCACTTGATACTGAAAGTCGTATACCTCAGATCAAAGAAGACTTCGGCATAGGTTACTGCAACATTACGAGATGTTGTACTGAAGTATGCCCAGCAGGAATAAACATAACAGATAATGCGATTATACCCCTCAAAGAAAGAGTCGTGACAGAGTACTATGATCCAATTGCAATGATTGCTAGGAAAATTGGAATCAAGCGTTAAACCAACGAAACGTCTTGAGCTTTCGATATTGTGTTGATAGCCCCCGAGAGCAGAAGCCCTCGGAGGTGTTGCGTAGTTCTAGCCTATGATCGAGGCAGGTTTAGGCACTCAAAGGCGCCTGATGCCTGACTTCTTCACATTGGCTTTCTTGATCTTAGCAGGAAGCCATGCAGGGCCAGAAGCTGGCCTGTCTACCATAGACACTGAGCCGGAGAAACAGTGGACCCTGTTGGTTCCCCTCTCTCTCAGCTCAATGCTGGTATGTCCTCGAGTTGCGGCCTTTAGGGCAGCTCCTCGGGGTTGCTTCGAAACGAACACGTGGTCCGAATCGCTTCCGTCTTTGTTTAGCAGTACGAAGTACTTCTTGTCACTCATGGTACAATACCTCCGACACACAAGCATGCTGTTGTATATATATCCGTTTCCCCGATTTCGATTGACTGCGAGGCTGAGAGTGCTAAAATGGGCATTCCGGGGGAAGAAAAAACGTCTTTTCACCTTCTAAAATTCAGCGCAAGCAAGGGTCTTTGTGGTCGTAACACCGCTTATCGAACGTATACTCTCAACCACCATTCTGGCTATATCGCCAACTGAATCTGCCTCGACCTTGACAATGAGATCATGGTCGCCAAATAGAACGTTTGCTTCAGATACAAAATCCATTTTTGATGCCGCCTTGTGAACCTCTATTTCAGATCCTGGTTCAACGTTGATCAGCACGAATCCTGTTGCCATAGGGGGTAATGGCAGTATCAAAGACATGAATGCTTCGTAAAATTACCACTTTCAGTCGATGGGGATATAGGTCGGGGCCGGTTCGGCCGGCTGTATGGCTGACACCATCATCGTGAGGGAATGCCTGTATGGGCAAGTTCGCGTAATGTATGGAGACCTCACAAAAGAAGAGGGGGACGTGCTAGTAACGCCTGCAAATAATCGTCTCGCAGGCAGAGAAGGCGTCGATGAAATGGTCCATCAGGCCGCTGGTCCCGAGCTTCGGGAGCATACTCATGGAATCGCGGTTGAGCGGCGAAAGGAGAATCTCCCCCCTTGTGGCGTCGGCGAGGCAGTGGTGACTCCTACATTCTCGCTCCCGCATGGAAGTCTTGTCCATGTGGTTGGACCTGATTGTCGTCGTCCGACACAGGACACTGATCGAAGAGAACTCCTGAAAGCAGCCTATGCATCACTGTTCAAGGAAATTGAGGGGATAAAGAACCGGGATACGATTGTTCTACCTCCTCTTAGTATGGATATATTCCAATATCCTCATCGCGAAGGTGCAAGGATGACGATGGAGATCGTTCTTGCATGGATGGATTCTGGAGATGACCCCGGGGTTAAAAAAGTCAAAATCATCACTCAAGAGGCGAATTTCATAAACAATATGAAGACGGTGTACAGAGAATCTGAGGACAGGTTCCCTGGTGTCGATCGTACAAGAGAATATCGACGTGGCCTGATTGATTAGTTGGCTCTAGCTCGATTAGAATGTGTCTTTATGGCTTCATGCATAGACATACGACCAACGGCTACTGCCTTTGCAAGGGATCTTGGAATTGTAAGCCTGCCCTCGGATATCGTGCGAGATCTCCTCTGAATCTCTCTTAATTCTCCATCTGTCGGGTCGACTACTAATCGCTGAATGACTCGAGTCCCGATTTTTCGCGCTATTCTTGCAGCCGAAGCTGAATGATTGTGCCTTGAACCCCTTGATGTTCTTCTCTCATCGACAAATTCGACAATATGCCCCCTTGCCAAACATACGTTGGCAAGTCTTCTTGCAATAGTTCGTGAGCCGTCACCCACGCGGACAACGTAGGTTTTGGGAGAAATATTGTCAACGATCAACCCTATCTGGTCAGATGCTTCATCCACCGACTCAAGCTGAATTGCTCCCAATAATTTGCCGCAGGACATCCATGCAAGACCGGGCCTAGGACCGGAATCTACACCAAAGACGAGATGCTTGACAGGCACCGTTGGGCCTAGTATAGCAGAAGATATCGCTGTCTCTAAATTATCCACTGTACAAGCTACTCCCCGGGAGTCAAGCTGCGACTCGACCTCGGAAGGCGTTCCGAACCATATTGGCATTGAGGCGGGGACAGGGTCTTCTGGAGCGAATTGTATCGGCCTTATGCCACATGAGCGAAGTGCATCGATTAGCCTGTATGCAAGTTGGTAATCCCGAGTGCGGATACCTGCGCATTCCACGATGAGGGTTGTGAAAGAGACGGTGTTCAAGCCTTGCTGTGGATAATCGGCCGCGGATGTGAAAATATGCCATTACACCGAATTAAGAATCCATAGTGACCGGTGTCGTCATTAGCCCACCCGATACGATCGCCGTTATGAGCGGCCCGTATGAGCGAGAATTGAGATCTGTCTTGGCCGGCGAGAAAAAGGGTGTAATTGCTGTCACGAGATCTTGTAATGAGGTCGAGAGAGCTCGGGCCATGCAAGTTTGTGAGAGGCCATTTCTGGTGGTCAGAGCGCCGGGCAGCGGTTCTGAAGGTACTGGTGATTTACTAGTTCTAAGAGGAGACGTTTGCTTTCCAATAGAGGTTAAATCATCTAAAGTTAGCAAAATATACCTATCAGGCAGAACAATGACTCAATATGAAGCATTTCAGAAAACTGGTGAGCGTTGTGGCCTTCTGCCACTTTATGCCTTCAGGTTGAAAGGTGTAAGGGGCGATAGTTGGAGGATATTTTCTGTTCCCGTGGAGGGGCTAAGAGGTAAAATGAGGTTGATAGCAAATCGTGTGCCTGAACTTCCCCTGACACGAAATGGGGCCCCACATCTTGACTGGGAGAAGGGGATGCCGCTGAACGGGTTCATTGCTATGATCTGTCGTTCAGACGGTTCCAGACCGGCCTTAGACATCAATCTGTGAGTTCTTTCTCAATTGCTTCTATGGCCTTCTTCGTATCATTGATTTCAGATTTTGATGTATCGAGATCGATTCTTTCTAATCGCGCCGATACCGCATCGCGCTCTTTTTTGATGCGGCTCAAAATTCTCTTAGCGCGCTTGTCATCGCCATCCATGCTATTGCCCCAGTGAGCATGAACTTGGGTGTTACTATTAACACGACATATTCAAGCAGGAGTCCATTTGCAGGAAACCATGGAGAATCAGCCGATAGGGACGAATCAGATTCTCCTATTGCTTGGAATAGCCCTTCTTACGTTAAACGGAGTGTTCTCGGTTTTAGTTGGATTCATGCTCTCAATGTGGTATGTTAGCATCATTATTCTAGAGTACAGGGGTGTTCTGGATAAGTGGAATTCAACCAGAGTACTTGGCCTGATACTCATGATTAGAACCAATCGGGGGAAGAAGGCCGCAGAATGGATCGCTCGTCCTCGGCGTCTTTGGCGGGTCTTTGGAGAGTTGTCCATATGGCTCTGCTTCAGTGTCATGATTCTGCTAATTATGGGCATTCTTGCAAGTGCTCTTGAAACTGCAAGAGCTCCGGCTGAACAGCAAGTTCTGCCAGCTACAGACATACTTTTCATTCCAGGGGTAACGAGTTTCGTACCAATATTCTGGCCTCTTCTAGCACTAATCGTAACAGTGGTGATTCACGAATATGGGCATGGACTTCAGGCAAGAGCCCATGGAATGCGGATTCGAAGTTTTGGAATACTTCTCGCAGGAATCATTCCAGTAGGGGCGTTTTACGAGCCTGAGCAAGAGGAAATTCGAATCGCGCCTTCGCGTGAAAGGCTTCGACTGTTCGCAGCTGGACCATCAATCAATATCGTTCTGACGTACATCCTGGTCATCTTACTGGCTGGGGCGTCGCACGGACTGGTAGCAACTGAAAAGGGAGTCTATGCAGTAGGTATCGTAGAAGACTCTGGGGCCGAAGAAGCAGGCCTTCTACCGTATGAATTGATCATGCAGGTTGATGATATTGCTCTTGAGGATCCAGAAGATTTGACCAATGTACTTGATTCGCATATGGCGGGGGATACGATTCTTCTGACTGTCGGAACTAATCCATTCTATGGGCCGATGGAAACTAGAACATTGGAAGCAACACTCACAGACAAGAAAGCCTACTATTACGAATTGTGCGGGGAAGATTCGGAATGCAAATCTAACGTTGATCAAGCAGGAATAGAAGATGGCGAGGGTTTTCTCGGAGTTAGCGGCATAAGGTCGGCAGATAGTGCCGCTAGGGTATACGGCCTCCCACTTGAGGATGGCCTCACCACAGGGCAACGTGCAGTTTTGGTGGCCTTGTCCCCGCTGCTATTTGGAGCGATTCCTATCCAGAACCAAGGACAGACGATGGTGCTGCAAGAGAGGGCTTTCCTGAGTGCTGGAGAAGGTCTGATTCCATCTATCCTGGGGACAGTTGGCATGTTAGGGCTCTTTGACTTCCTATTCTGGATAATGTGGATCAGTTTCCTACTGGGAGTTGCAAATCTGATACCCCTGATACCTTTTGATGGGGGGCACATGGTTAGAGATGCAGGGCACATAGTAGCAAGGAAGATCATGCGTGGTTCCAATCCCCTGAAGATTGAACGTCTTGCTGATAGATTGAGTGGTTACAGTAGCCTACTCGTCCTCGCCTTGGTTATGATCCCCATCATCCTGCCCCGATTCTTCTAGATCGGATCTAAATGAGTCGATGATGAGCGGTGCAGCGATTATGCCGCCTATCACCAATGCAAGTTTCATCCAGCTAGATGACGGTACTGCGGGCCATGCGCCAGTCGTTAGAAGTTTTATCGATCCGAGCCAAGGAATTTCAGTCGAGGCAATACCAATGACCCACTCGTCTTTGACAGCAAGAACGGGGTTACCATTCTCATCCTTGAGTCCTTGGCTCATTATGTACTGATCAGAAGCGTCTCTATCTGTGGCTCTGAGTTGATCGATTCTACATCCATTCGACTTTTCATTATCTCCAGTTGTGAGATATCCCTCGTGACTGGGTATCCATCGGTCGATTCTCAGACTTCCGCCATGGGGGTAGCATTCGTATTGAAGGGTCACGGATATTTCATCTACGCCTCTTAAATCGGTACCAGGTACATCCCATCCACCAGATTCATTGTTAATCGCCTTGAGTATGGCTCTGTGAATCACAGGAGTATCACTTCCACCATTCTTCTTGTAGATGATGACATCACCAGGCATACCATGGCTTTCGTACCCTTGATGGGGATTGCCTTCTTGCATTGACTCAACGAATGTTATGACTCGATCTGCTCTTTCTGGGGCGGTTACCAGAATAAGGTCACCAGCGTCTATCGACCCTATCTCACCATCCTCTGAATGAATCATGGAATTGCTCTCAACCACTACAAGGGGAGGCCATGACCCGGTAACGGCCCACAAACCGGAGAGTATGATGAAGACTAATGAAATAGATATCATTACTTCCCTGACTATCGACGACGTCATCTCAATCCACATCCTCTTCAATGGAATTGGCAGGGGTTGTCATCCACAATAACATCGAAAGTGCAAGTGCGATTACTGCACTAACAGAATCAATATATGGCGGGGCATGGCTTTGTACTGGATTCCCGATAATTATGTCATTTAAGGAACGAGAGGCGCCGTCAAAGCCGCCAAATATCGATTCGAACACTATGATCGCAAGGAAAAGAGATGTGAGGGAGATTAGTGCTCTGTGTATTTCCACTTTCCTCAGAGCGTTGAGTCGGGGGAGGATAACTGAAATCTTGGATCGCGGGTTGGACCACCACGAAATTGATTGTGCGCTATTTTTTGGTGGGCGTTCGCTCCATCTACGATTCGGTTTAATCTCAAGATTGAGGTATACACCTAGTAATCTAGATCTGTACCCGGGTCCAAGCGCCTCTGCCGCATCCTCAGCCTCTTTCCTGCGCCTGATTACTTCGGTCCTAGAATCCAATGCACAGATCTCTTCGAAAGTATCTCTGAGTGACAGGTAGGCGAAAAACTCGGGGAGCAGGAAGAAGCACCCTACACCCCCAACGATGAGGCAGGCCCAACTGAACGGGACCAACGACGAGGTCGCTGGGTCGGTTGCCCCTCCGAGCATCAAGAATAGGAGCCCCCATCCCATAGCGCCTACAAATAGGATCGATGTATAGGCCGTGACGGAGTAGTGTATGTCGGGATTAGCCCTCCACCATTTTCGAATCCTCTGTATCAGGGACAGGCGGGCCACGTCACTGGGCAAGGCAGTTGGGATTAGGGCCTTCCGGGTTCTGGAGTCTGACGAAGAGGGCTTTTCTGCCTAGTCTCTAGCGACTAGGCATGGCGGGCAAGGCGATCGGGCTTGAATCCCGGGTATCTGCCCTGCTTCAAGGGCTTGAATGGGATCCGACGCCGATTCAAAGAGAGAGTGAGGGAGTCCTCCTCTCGGGCAAAGATGCTCTGCTAGTGGCTCCCACCGGCAGCGGGAAAACAGAGGCGGCGGTGATACCCCTCGTTTCCAGGGCACTAGACCAGGAATGGGAGCCTCTATCCATCCTATACATAACGCCCCTAAGGGCACTAAACAGAGATATGGATCAGCGACTTGGGCCGTTCCTTGAACCTCTGGGGCTCGATGTTTCATTGAGGCACGGCGATACGAGTAAATCAGAACGTGCTAGGCAATCGAAGAATCCGCCGCATATGCTGATCACGACTCCTGAAACTGCTCAAATTATGCTACTTGGCTCAAGATTGCGTAAGCATCTTTCGAAGGTTCGTGCGATAGTTATCGACGAGGTTCACGATTTGGCGGGATCCGAACGTGGTTCCCAGCTTCTTGTGGGGATAGAAAGAATCCGTGCATTGGCGAAGAGGGACGTCCAGATTGTAGGATTGTCAGCGACAATAGGAAATCCAGAAGAGGTGGCAAGGTGGTTTTCAAAAGATGCTGTTGTTGTCAAAGGACCATCCCCAAGAGCTACCGAAGTACGGGTACATGTTGAGCAATCAACGCCTGAGGATGAGGCACTGGCCGTTACTTGGAACGTATCTCCGAGGGCGATATCTTCCCTCAGAAGACTGTCTCGTCTTATCGGAAAATCATCACCGGCCCTTGTCTTCGTAAATTCGAGATCTAATTCAGAGACAGTTGCGCAGAGAATGCTCAAGATATCTCCCGAAATTGAAATCGGGGTCCATCATGGAAGTCTTGCTGCAGATTCTAGAAAAGAAGTTGAGGACGCACTGAAAGAAGGACTGATCGATGCTATGATCTGTACTTCAAGCCTCGAGCTCGGAATAGATGTTGGTTCGATACGTGCTGTGCATCAGCTACAATCTCCGAGAAGTGTAGACAGTTTACTACAACGAATTGGAAGGTCTGACCACAGGATTGGAGGCACAGGTAGAGGTGAAATTCTCGTATGGGAAGATGATGACGTTGCAGAATCTTCAGTAATAGCCAGAAGAGCCTTGGAAGGAGATATTCCAGACGTGGAATGGCGTACTGACCCGGCGATAGTTGCTGCTAACCAGCTTATGCAGATGGCGATGCAGGAGAGTGTCGTCTCAATCGAGGAAGCGCATGCAGTGCTGACTTCTGCCTCGATATTCCAGAAATGGGACATTGAAGACACTCTTGCTACTCTGAAAGTATTGGATGATCGATGGCTTCTGAGATTGTTCGACGATCCTAAAGAATCAGATATTCTTTCATGGAGTCCAAAGATATGGGAAGCGATTTATTCGGATCTTGGAGATGAGTCAATTCCGAGTATTAGGCCCTCTTCATCTGATGATACGGAGCCCGTACAGACTGAGAAATGGAAGAAAATCATGGTTCCAAGACTCCCGAAAAAGATTTCCAGAGGTTGGTTTCAACCGGCTGGGAAGTTGATGTCAACAAGGACTCAACATTACTCGATGATTCCTGATGAGTCGTTATACCGAATCCGTGATGTTGTAAGCAGGCGGGTATTGGGGACCGTGGATGAGGCATTCGTTCTATCTCTTGGCTCTGATGGAAGCGAAGAAGGAGCAGGGAGGCCCAGAACATTTGTCATGGCAGGTCGAACTTGGCAGATTATCGATGCCGACCCTGAGCAAAATGAGCTCACTGTAGCCCCCATCTCAGAAATTGGAAATGCACCAGTGTGGTCCGGAGAATTGCCGCCCGTGCCGAAAGAAGTCGCCCAGGAAGTGGGCCAACTCAGGAGGAGTATCGCTGAAATGACCGGTTCTTTAGAAGAGCGGGGGGGGATCATCCCCTTCGATAGATACCCCCTCTCAAATGAGGCTGCATCGGGCTACATACAATCTGTCATGGATCATCTTGATTCTACAGGCCACATACCAGATGATCTCAAGCTAACTCTTGAGGTAAGAGAGCATGCTATCGTATTGAATTGCTGTCGTGGTTCCAAGATCAACGAGACTCTGGCACATTTCATCCAAGCAATGGGGTCGGCACTCGGGGGATCTACAGGGATGGCTGTGATTGACCCCTACAGAATATCATTCAAGATACCAAGAGTGGATGCAGGGCATATCGAAGAATGGTTGAGGGGGACCTCTCCGTCCGCTCTTGAAGCAATTCTGAGAATGACTATCCCGAATGGTAGAGCGATTAGGGCCAGATTTGTACAAGTTGCTCGGAGATTCGGGGTACTGAGAAAGGATGTAGACCCTAGAAGGGTGAATATCGAAGGCATGATGAAACGATATTCAGGTACACCAGTGGTCGAGGAAACTCTATCCAAATTATTCCATGAAAGAATGGACATAGAAGGAACGATGGATCTAATGTCAGACATACAGAACGGTCGTGTGTCTGTTGTGGTTACGGGGCCCGGCCCCCTTGGCCAGTCTCCCCGTTCTGAGCGAGATATGCTACTTCCCGCCTGGAGCGATAAAGATCTGCGCGAACGTCTCGAGACAAGGCTCCTTTCAGAACGATGCGTCCTGATATGTATCAACTGCTCATCCACCGATAGGAAACGTGTCGGACGTCTTGAAAACGGGATAGATGATTGTTCGGTGTGTGGTGGCGGGATGAGGTGCTGTGCTCCAGAAAGATTGGAGAGTATGCTATCTGGATGGGTCTCAAGCCGTGATCCCAAAGATCGCGGGCGGGTTCAGAAAAATGCCGAATTAATACGGAATCATGGATTTGAGGCGATCATGTGCCTCATGGCTAGGGGGGTGGGCGAGGAAACTGCCACACGTATCCTAAGATCGCATGCTGGGAAAACGCGAACTGCGCTTTTGAGATCGATACACAACGCTGAGATCGAATATGCCCGCACTAGACGATACTGGTCTTGACGCAATCGCTATTCAGGTGATGTGGGTCCGAAGGGCATGCTGATTGGCCTCACAGGAAGGAACGCCTCTGGCAAGACCACTGTGGTTGAATGGTTCTCCGAACGTGGATTTGTTGCTGAATCATGCTCTGATTCGATTAGAACGTGGTTGGCAGGAAAAGGAGTGGAGGGAACCAGGGAGAATCTCATCGAGGGCGGAAGAGAATTGCGCAGGCAGGGCGGCGGCGGCATTCTGGCTGAGATGCTTCTTGAGCGTCTTAATGGGAGGGATGCCGTTATCGATTCGATACGCACTCCGGCGGAGGTGGATGCTCTTCGTCAGAGAGAAGACTTCATCCTAATCGAGGTTGTTGCTGATCCGAGAATACGATGGTCCAGAGCGAAGCTCAGATCAAGACCAGGTGATCCATCCAGCGAAGCGGAGTTCATAGAATCAGAAAAAAAGGAATTGGAAGCTACTGATCAAGCCGGTCAGGCACTTATCGCAACTGCAGCTATGGCCGATTTCAAAATCGAGAATGATGGCAATCTGGACACTCTGGGAAGTAAATTGAATCAAATCATATCGGATATTTCATGATTGGACTGTTCTGATAACCACACCAGACTCTCGGAATAGAGCCATAGAGCGCTCGAAATCTTCCTTCCATCGGCCTGGAATTTCAAGGCCGGATGGGATGACCACCTCAGATATGCCAGCTTGAATTAGGCTTCTTGCACATCGGGTGCATGGGGGCCAAGTCACATAGGCTGTACAATCTTTGAGAGCGAGGCCGATTCTTGCTGCGTGCATAATCGCGTTCTCTTCAGCATGACATATGAGCGGATACTTGAGATCCCTGTCGGATAGTCTCTCATCTGTATCGGCGATGCCTCGTGGAAAGCCATTGAAGCCTGTCGATCTGATCTCCCTGTCTGGGCCGACAACGACGCAGCCGACCTTTGTTGAAGGGTCCTTGCTCCAGCCCGATATATGGGTTGCAAGACTTAGGAAACGTCCGTCCCACTTCTCACTCATACCCCTATCTCATGCACTCCTAGTCAAGAGTGTTGCCGAGGGGGATGTACCAACAAGACATTGGAGAGATCGTGTTTCAGAGGATTTAGCACAGACAGCACATCGCCGATCAAATGTATGCTGCCCATGATGAGAAGCTCCACTTTTTTGTCAGATGCACGTTGAAACGCCTCTTCGAACGCTGACAGGACACTCTCTGCGAATGAGTGGCTTATCGTCGTCCCGAAGGAGTCGGCGATCTCTCTTGCAGGATGTGGGGGGAGCCTGCCGTGTTCGGGTTCTGTGATGACTGCATGGATGATCTTCCTTGACGTCTCTTCACTCATCAAAGGTGCTAAGATCCCCTCTAAATCTTCTTTTTGTGTAAATCCGATCATTATCACAGCATCCCTATCTAGACGGGAGGCCTCGTCACTGATTCCTTCCAAGTTATGCGCTGCACTCAGCCTCACAGTAACATTCCCGGATATGTGCACAGTTCCATCTCGTCCGGGCCATCTGATATCCCTTGGATTCTCTTCCCACCCCAGGTGCGTTCCGATCTTGGAAGCCATATTGTACCATTTTTTCCAGGGTTTGTCAGTTGAATTGTCCGTATGCAAGAGGAAATCCTGACCGGCCAATCTACGTACTTGTGATTCGATCTCCTGGTTGTCTGGGTCGAACATCATGATTGGGACGCCCGAGCGATGGATTCCCGCTTTCTCTCTTGCAACATCGACGAGTGTGGGGCCGAGGATATCGAGATGGTCTTCGGAGATGGTCGTGATGGCGCAAAAATCGGCTTTGACGCACCTAGTGGCATCGAGTCTACCTCCCAAGCCAGTCTCGATTATGGCCCTACTGACTCCTGCTCTTTTGAAAGAAATAAGGGCGACTAGGAATGTCTTCTCATAGTAGGTTATCTCGATGGAGGGCGCCTCCTCGCTTGCCTTCCTGACAAGAGCGAGGCATTCATCGAACTCTTCCTCGTCAATCGGCCTTCCATCGATCCTGGCACGTTCTTCGACATTCACCAAATGGGGCGAGGTGAATAATCCGACCAAATTACCGGATGCAGCAGCTCTGGCTGCGAGATGTGCGCAAAGAGAGCCCTTGCCATTGGTTCCGGCTACATGGACCGATGGAAACGCGTCTTGGGGATTCGACAAACGTGCGAGCATCTGCCTGACGTGGGTTAGTCCGAGCCTCATTCGACGGCGTCCGGGAACGGGAGCGAGCCATGCTCGAAGGTCCTCATGGGTCCAGTACGCCATGCATCGGGGACGAGCCATCTTGATATGAGCCTAGGCGGTGAGATGGGGTATGTCAGACGTCAAGCACAGGCCCATGGCATGGTCATCGATGCTTGGGATGGCTGGAATGTTCATCTTCACAATATGCACGGGGATTTTCATCCAACCTGCATGGAATTTCGAAGAGGCCAAGGCTTTCGGTGAAGAGGGTTCCACAGAAGCGGCGAACATATTTTTCGAACTGATCATGATTTTCATATTCACTGCTGCAGTGATATGGCTTGCTAGAAAGGGATTGCAGGTCTTGATCAAAGCATTCGTTCTTCTTGCGCTCTGGATCTCGATGCTCTATGCCACTCTTCCCCTAATTGCGCTGATTGGTTCAATTGTCGGAATGGGGGAGCAGGATCCCTGGAACATGGCGTTCATCGCGTCTCCCATTCTTTCCTTGGGCGCGATAATCGCGCTCTACAAATATCCTGAATGGTGGGTGGTGAATGGCGTGGGAATGATTGTCGGTTCGGGGGTGATTGTCATGATTGGCATTAGCTTCGTACCGGTCCTGATATGCATATTCATGATCGCGGCGGCTATCTATGACTACTGGGCAGTGCACCGCTCCAAGCACATGCTTGAACTGGCTGATACGATGATTGACCTCAAACTCCCAGTCGTTCTCGTTGCTCCCAAGGATACCAATTACAGCTTCAGAAGTGAGCAGGGGAGCATGCGTGACTCAGGATCAAATGCTGAGAGTTCTGCAGTTCATCAGGATGATGGAGGAGCATCGAAGAAGGGGAGGGATGCACTTTTCATGGGCCTGGGTGACGTGATCTTCCCAGGCATGCTTGTCATCTCAAGCCTAACTTACATGCCTGAGCTTGGAGGCGAAGTATACAACCCGTATGGCTCGATGTATCTCAGCCAGATACTGGTAGCATTGGGCACTCTCGTAGGAGGGCTGTTCGGATATGCGGCCCTGATGAGGTTCGTTGCAAGGGGGAATGCTCAGCCGGGCTTGCCTCTTCTCAATGGGGGGGCGATTCTGGGGTATATCATCACCGGAATTATCGTTGTCGGCCCTGCTGCTCTTTGGCAGGACATAACGTTCCTGTGAGTGCTGGAAGCCGAATCCCTCAAGTGGCCCATGGATGACCATGGATTGAGACTGATGCTAGATATCCAGATCTTCCGCGACAATCCGGCCAGCATCCGTGCTGACTTTTCGAAGAGGGGGATCGATGACGATCCCATCGACGAGGTGATACGTCTAGACGAGTCGTGGAGGCAGATTCGATACGAAGTCGACCAGCTTCGGAAGGAGAAGAATTCGGCAGCCAGAGGAATTGCTTCAGCGAAGAAATCCGGCGACGAAGACGAGTTCAAGCGCATCATGGACGAGGTATCCAATCTCGGAGAGATGATCGAGAATTTGGAGTCGGACGCCAGGAAGATGATCGAGGAACGCGATGGTATCAGAATGCGGATCCCCAATATCCTGCATCCTGATGTTCCAGTCGGCGAGGATGATCAGAAGAACGTGGAGATTAGCCGGCATGGTCCGGAGAGAGTTTTCAGTTTCAAGCCCAAGACCCACAATGAAATCATCGAGGAAAATGGATGGGTCGATCTAGCTCGTGGGGCCAAGGTTGCAGGATCGCGCCAATACTTCCTGATTGGCGACCTAGCCAGGCTCGAAATGGCGCTCCAGCACTATGCGTCTGACTTCCTCATAGACAGGGCATACACACTCGTACAACCGCCACTTATGATGAATAGGACTGCATATGAGGGAGTGACTGATCTCTCGGACTTCGAGACGGTCATGTATGGGATAGAACCTGATGGGTACCACCTCATAGCCACGAGCGAACACCCCCTCACCGCGATGAGGATGGATGAGATAATCGAGCCCTCTGAGCTTCCCATCCGGATGGTTGGTACCAGCCCCTGTTTCCGGAGAGAGGTCGGGGCGCATGGGCTTTCAGACAGAGGGATATGGCGAGTTCACCAATTCACCAAAGTCGAGCAGATTGTGATCTGCAGACCCGAGGATTCCTGGGCCTTGCATGAGGAGTTACTTTCCAACGCAAAGGATCTCTGGGATAGCCTAGGACTCCACTACAGAGTTGTTGACATCTGCACGGGAGACATGGGGACCGTTGCCTCAAGGAAGTATGATCTGGAGGCATGGCTGCCCGGGGCAGGTGCTTTCAAGGAGGTTGTCTCATGCTCTAACTGCACGGACTACCAGGCGAATCGGCTTAGGATGCGCTACCGTACAAGCAAGGGGAATGAGGCAGTGCATACGCTCAACTCCACCGCTGTTGCGACAAGCAGGGCCCTGGTGGCGATAATGGAGCAATATCAGACAGAGGATGGGGGGGTTGCGATTCCGGAGGCCCTCCAACCGCTCATGGGAAGTCGAACTCACCTCGAACGAATTTGATATAGCGCTGTTCTTCGTTCTCTTCAAACGGGTGTTGCCCTATATTCACCTGATACGCTATTCCCATCCAAGTTCCGTCCGGGGAAGTCACTGTCTCGAAGAAATCGTGCAGGGCGTGCACGTCCCCTTGAGACTCCTCGTATGCCGTGATGGTGTGCAGGGGTTCTGGGTCGGCTATGGTGAACGGCCATGTATCGTTGACTTGAGGGGATTGAACGGCACCAGCGTACAGGAACCACTCTTTGCCCTCGATATAACCGTCATCACCTCCCCACTGGTCATAATCCAGACCGTAGAATGCAAGGGTGACGACATCCTCCTCCGTGATTGAGATAAACGGGTACATCGAGATCCCCCGGAATGACTGGACCTCCCACGAATCCGACCAATTGCTCCCATTGTCGTAAGATATAGCGAAGCGCATCTTCCAAGGATCGGTATCCGATCCAGGGCAATCGGCCCAAGCCACTGCGACTGTTCCCTTCTCGTTGTTGTTGACCACGGGATATCCCTCTGGGCAATTCCCATTCCTCGGGCCGACCTCAATGGGATTCTGCCAGGTTCCATCGCCGGGACCCGGGCCTGTTCCCCTGCCGTAGTCCTCAGATATTCGCACATGCACGTATCCGGAGTCTGTATCGGCGTTTTCCTGCGCGACGAACACATAGGGCCCTGTTCGTTGTGAAGAGATTGTGGACCAGCCCCCCGGCATCGAGTAGCACTGGCTGAATGATGCGCCGCCGTCCTCAGAATGATAGTACCAGTATCTCCCGGAGTCTCCGCTGCACTCCGGGGGGGATGCTCCTGAGTTGCCCAGATAGTGGATGATTCCGTCCCCCTGGGCAGCCACCCAGGGCCGATCATCAGCAGCCATGGTGTTCATTCTCAGACAGGGCCCATCCTCGTAACTCGTACCGTTGTCCGAAAACCGATGCCACCAGTTATCCTCCAGAGTGGTGTCGAGATAGTAGACGACGTCGTATGCATCTACCGATATATCGCCCTCATCGCCCAAGCACTCGGAGGCCCCCCCAGCGTAATTGGCAAGCAGCATATTGCCGGGGGTGGGTGCAAACTGATCGCCGTGATCCCAAGTGGCTCCGCCATCGTTGCTAGCCCAGAACCAGCTAGCCCAGTAATCCCAAGTGGTGTCCGCCCCATCGGTACAGGCCCACCATGGTCCTGGGTCGTCCGGATCGAGGATGATCGGCACAGGGGAGTCCTCGCCGCCCCATCTGAGGTCCTTGTGGGCCGTGATGTACATGCTGCCGTCAGTGGTGATGGATATCGATGGCTCGTATCCGACGCCGAACCCCTCGTAACCGGGGTCTTGCCCGTTGCTTGGGTCTATGCACTCCTCATGCCTCGGCATGAATACGGACTCACCCCATGAGAGCTGGATTGAGGATTCATCGACATCCGGGGGTGTTTCGGTGACGTCGCTGACTATCCAGGAATAGAGGGGGACGGCTAGTAGCAAAATTACGATGAATGCAAGTGCAGTATCCAAGATGAGGAACTCGACGATATCCTCGAATTTCCTTCTTTTCTTCACGATGTTCTCGGAGGGCGGACTGTCTTGGATATCCCCCTCCATCGTATCAGCACATGAGGCGCTTCTTCATAGTGCTGAGCATCGATATCCGGTGATTCGGGTCTGTGGATCGATTATTGGTTCATGTCGGACGGTTTCCAGAGATTGGGCCAACGCCTCTTGATGAGTCTGAATATGATGCGGCTCAGAATCATCGAGAACAGCAGGAATAAGATCGATGACCACCAAGGAGTCTCGTCATTAGTGGCCAGGAACCACGTGACCCCGAGTATCGCTGCACCGTAGATGGCCCGAAAGATCGAGAAGATCATAAAACCGCGAAAGAGGGGGTTTGCCAGAATCTTGGACATCAAGGACTCGTCATCCACAGTCGAATCGAAGGGGGCCAAGTGCATGAGAATGATGGTCGTACCCAATTCGATACGGTGATGTGCATGTTCCACGTGCAATCAACATGAGTGGCGTATCCCCCCCTGCTTCCTCTCCTGCTGTGAGGAAAACGATGCAGGGCAATCGAAGCCGGGATACGAAGCCTGAGCTAGCAGTACGACGCATGCTCAGGGATGCAGGTTTCCCCGGATATAGGATTCATTGGAGGATCGATGACTCGGAGGGACGATACATATGTCGTCCCGACATCTGCTATCCCGGGAGGAAAATTGCGATATTCGTTCATGGGTGCTTCTGGCATCGGTGTCCAAATTGCAACCCCTCTATGCCGAAAACGAATGTCGGATATTGGAAGCCCAAGTTTGAGCGAAATGTGGAGAGGGATAGATCGAAACAGGAAAGATTGGTCAATCTTGGATGGGATGTAGAGACCATCTGGGAATGTGAACTTGACAGTGTAGATGCCGAGAGCATGATGAGCAGGGACTGAGATGTCTTTAGAAGGGATTTTCTCAGTCTGGACCGGGTGATTTGGAAGAATCTTGAGTCGAGATTGAAATCAGAATTTCTCCCATGTCGACTCTGTCACCCTCTTTGAAATAGATAGAAGAGACCTCTCCCGACTCTGGTGCGGATATCTGATGCTCCATCTTCATAGCTTCGAGAATCATCATCGGCTGGCCCTCGCGCACTCGCTGACCGGTTTTCACGAGGACCTCTCTGACAGTACCAGGCATAGGAGCCGTGAGGCCGCCTTCACCCATGTCTGATGAGGTAGATTCTTGGCTCCTCTCTCGAACGATGTATGTCTTTCCTTCAAGCGATATCCACCATGCGTCTCCAACCTTTGTGACATCTGCCCGATACATTCTCCCAAGACTCTCGATGATGATTGACCCACGTGATTCATCATGGTTGATTGAGAAGTCCTGATTAACTTCGGTATCTTCAGCTTGCAATCTGTCGACGAACAGATTATTCTTGTCAGAACGTAGCCTCACTGACCAAGTTTTGTCATCTCCATCAATTTTCCAATACATTGTATCACCTTATGGGAAATTACGAGACAGTGTCCGGAAGGGATCTCCGGGGTGGCCTGTATGCTGATCAACAATGGATGGGACGCTTGTGACTGCCGCCCTGTGGAGGCCGAGACGCTCTGCTGCTGAGGCTATCACGGACAGTATGCCCCTGATCGGCTCCTCGGGCCGGGACGGGGGGTCCATGTCATCGAGGTGGTCGGTCGTGACGCCCGGTCCGGAGAAGGAGTCGGAGACCAGCATCTCCCTGCAAAATCCGATGTTCGAACGGACTCCGTGCAGGATGATCTGGGATAGAGCCTGATCGAGTCTTCTGATTGCTGATGCGCGGTCGGGTGCATGGACTATGACCTTGGCGAGCATAGGGTCGAATGCAGTGGTCACTTCGTCCCCCGTACGTACACCCGTGTCGACTCGTATGCCTGGTCCATCAGGCGTATCGAAACGGGCTATGGGGCCGATGGATGGCAGGAATCCTGTGGATGGGTCTTCAGCGTACAGACGCGCCTCCATGGCATGCCCTGAGATTCCCACTTCGGTCTGTTTTACCGGAAGAGGTAGTCCGGCTGCAACTGAGAGTTGCATGTGGACAAGATCGAGGCCTGTGATGAGTTCAGTGACGGGGTGCTCGACCTGGAGTCTCGTATTCATCTCCAGGAAGTAGAACTCGCCCTTGTCCGATAAGAGGAACTCGACTGTTCCCGCGCCCTCGTAATCAACCGCTCGGGCTGCTTGCACCGCGGCCTCTCCCATCAGAGACCTCAGGCCAGGGTTCACTGCGGGGGATGGCGCCTCTTCTATCACCTTCTGATGCCTCCTCTGGAGAGAGCAATCTCGCTCATTGAGGTGGATCACATTCCCATGGCGGTCTGCGAATACCTGGATCTCGATGTGCCTTGCTCTCCTGAGGAGGCGCTCGACATACACGGTTCCATCCCCGAAGGCTGCAGTTGCCTCTCTTGAGGCCGCATCATACTCTGTCCGGAGGCGCTTGGGCTCCTCGACCATGCGCATGCCCTTGCCGCCTCCCCCTGCACTTGCCTTGAGGAGTAGCGGGTAACCCACTTCTGCTGCAGCGGCGGCCAATTGGGGCAAGGGATCTTCGTCACCTGAGACTTCGATTGACTTACCGGGGATCACAGGTACCGAGGCATCGACCATCGCCTCTCTTGCCCTTATTTTGTCCCCCATGGTTCGAATCGCATCAGCAGATGGCCCTATCCAAACCAATCCAGATTCAATCACCCTATCGGCAAATTCTGACCTTTCGGAGAGAAAGCCGTACCCAGGGTGTATCGCATCCGCCCCTGATGCCCTGGCGGCATCCAGTATCGCATCCATCGACAGGTATGTGCTCGCAAGGTCCTCTCCCGGTAGCCTGATTTTTTCATCTGCGAAATTGAGGTGCATGGAATTGGAGTCCAGATCATTGTAAACTGCGATCCCCCTTAATCCGCATTCACGGGCAGCTCGGAGCACGCGGACTGCGATCTCGCCTCTGTTGGCAACGAGTACGGAGCCGAAGGGAGTGGTCGCCTCCATCATCCAGTCTGGCGCCCCCATGGTGCCTCCCACGTCAGATGCGTTCATTGAATTGTTGCTGGGTTTGTCATCGATTACAGGACAATCTCATCGCCCTCTGAGGCTATCGACCAGCCCATCAGCTCCTCTCCGACATCGATCTGACCCAATGCCCTATTGGAGTGATTGAGATGTATGAATCGTATGTCCGGGTCGTCTTCTCCCCTTGGGCCCAGTCTTCTGATTGATTCGAGGATCGGCGGATGGGGTATGGAATTCTGACGTGGCAGGTCATCAGAGCTCCAGAAGGTTCCATCCATGAGAATGATGTCTGCCTTTATCGCGGAAATCCATTCTCTGATCGAATCGTATCCAACCTGTTCCAGAGTATCGGCCCAGTGGTCGTGATCCGGCAGGTGGAGAAGCGCGCGATTTGGCCCGCGCAGCAAGAAGGCGTGCGTATCGCTCCACTCGTCTCGATGTGGGACTTTTATGGGCACCAATGAGAGATTTTTGGATACCTGTATCTCATGTCCTGAGTCGAATTTTTTCTTGGTGAACACCCGTTGATCGAGAAGTGCGTTCCACAGCGGTGTTTCGTGGATCAATTTGAACATGGATTCACTGGCATGGAGCCGGATCCCTCTGGAGGCCATTACCTCCCTGCCGAATAGCCCGAGCCCGTCAACATGACCGAGATGGCCGTGGGTGAGCCATAGGTCGGTTATCATCCGGGCGCTTCCATCTAGCATCCTCGTCTGTCTGTCCAGATCACGCGTCACATCGATTAGGTGGAGTTCGTCTCCGTCCCTCACTGCGAGTGACGTGGGGGATAGCTGCCGCCCTTCTTCCGAGAATCGTTTGCAGGTGTCACATAGACATCCGGGGTGTGGGACTCCGCCGTCTTGGGCTATGCCGAGAATGGTTACGACGATTTTCTCAGACATGCTGCTGCACCTGATCGAGGGTGACTGCCCGTGATCTAGCTCCTCCAATCAGGATCTCTTTTCTCGAGGAACGCCGAGAGTCCTTCCTGTCCCTCGGGAGAGCCCCTCATCTCGCTAGTGAGGTCTAGCGTGTAGTCACGCAGATCCTCGTCGCTGCCCGTCCATCTGTCGAATGTGGATGTGAGGGACTTGGCCTTAGAGACCGCAATTGGGGCTGTTGTCATGACGTCATCTGCCACCATCCCCGCCGCATCCCCGAAGTCAGACGTCGAATCCACTATTTCGTCGACGAAGCCGATTCTGAGAGCCTCATTGGCATCTATTCTTGAAGCACGCATGGAGAGCCGTCGGAAATGAGCGCTTCCGATGCGGCGATAGACGTAGGGGCCGATGACGGCGGGCAGGATCCCCAGCTTGGCTTCTGATAGCGCGATCCTGGTTCTTGGTTCTGCGATCACATGGTCCAAGCAAGCTACGAGCCCGGCTCCGCCGCCGAGCGCTACGCCCTGTATGCAGCCAATTGTGAAGCACGGGTGCGACCACAGGCCATGGAAGAGTCTGTCGAGCCTTGCCGAATCCTCGCGATTCTCTGAGGGGGATTTGGAACCGGCGTCCCGCATCATATGGATGTCCGCCCCTGCGCAGAAGTGCTTCCCCTTCCCGCGGATATGGAGGATCCTCAGGTTGCCGCCTTCGGGGACCGAGTTCGCGCGCGTCCAATCCAGAAGCTCGCAAATCTCCGTGATCAGTTGGATGCTCAGGGCATTGAACGAATCCGTTCTTTGAAGGGTTATTGTGGCCTGCTGGCCTTTGATTTCAAGCGAGCATAGTTCTGTTTTCGGTTCTTGCATCTGCTCACATCCTGAAGACGCCATAGCGCTGTTCGGGGAAGGGGGAGTTCAGGCTCGCAGAGATGCAGAGACCGAGTATGTCTCGTGTGTCTCTTGGATCGATGACCCCGTCATCCCAAAGACGCGCTGTGGAGTAATATGGGCTCCCCTCTGTCTCATACTTCTCCAGAATCGGCGATCTGAATTCATCTCTCTGCTCTTCGCTCATCGGCTCTTCCCCCTGTCTGGACCTCTGATCTTCCTTCACCGTAGCGAGTACATCAGCAGCCTGGGGTCCTCCCATGACCGATATCCGCGCATTGGGCCACATGAATAGGAATCTTGGATCATAAGCACGGCCGCACATCCCGTAATTGCCCGCTCCGTGACTGCCTCCGATGATTATCGTGAATTTTGGGACGGGGACGCATGAGACGGCGGTTACCAGTTTAGCACCGTCCTTCGCTATGCCCCCGGCCTCTGCATCCCTGCCGACCATGAATCCGGATATATTCTGGAGGAATATGAGGGGGGTGCCCCTCTGACCGCACAATTCGACGAAGTGCGCGCCCTTCAGAGAAGAGTCGGAGAACAGGATTCCGTTGTTTGCGACGATGCCGACGGGATATCCGTGGATATGTGCGAATCCGCAGACAAGGGTTGTCCCATATCTTGGCTTGAACTCGTGGAATCTCGAACCATCGACCATTCTCGCGATGACTTCCCTCACATCGAATGGAGTTCGGTTGTCTTCTGGAATGATGCCGAGAAGGTCCTCTGCGTCATGGGCAGGGGGTTCGACGGGACGGGTGTCCAGACGCTTTTTTGGCTCTATATTGAGATGCTCCACGATGTTCCTCACCATGTGGAGGGCCTCGTCCTCATCCTCGGCATAATGGTCAGCGACTCCGGATTCACGGGTGTGTAAGTCGGCCCCGCCTAGATCCTCGGAGCTGACTTCCTCGCCAGTGGCGGCTTTGACGAGTGGCGGGCCGGCGAGGAAGATCGTGCCGTTTCCCTTCACGATGATCGATTCGTCGCTCATAGCGGGGATGTATGCTCCTCCGGCGGTGCAAGAGCCGAGCACAGCTGCTATCTGGGGTATTCCTTTGCTCGAGAGAATGGCCTGATTGCGGAAAATCCGGCCGAAGTGGTCCCTGTCTGGAAATACTTCATCCTGCATGGGAAGAAATGCGCCGCCGGAATCGACCAAGTATATGCAAGGAAGGCCATTTGCTTCGGCGATCTCTTGCGCGCGAACGTGTTTCTTCACGGTCATCGGGTAGTATGAACCGCCTTTCACAGTGGCATCATTGGCCACAAAAAGGCATTCTCGCCCATTGACTACGCCTATCCCCGTGATGATGCCTGCTGAATATGCTCGGCCATCGTAGAGGCCATCTGCGGCGAGAGAAGAGAGTTCGAGGAACGGGGTACCTGGGTCGCATATCTCTGCTATTCGTTCCCTTGGCAGGCGCTTGCCCCTCTCCCTGTGGAGCGACACGGCGCGTTCACTGCCGCCCTGCATGGCTGCATCGATTCTCTCGCGGAGCTCCTGTATGAGGGCAGAATTGCGCTCAGAGCGCGATATCCACGTCTCATCGCCGCGATTCACGCGCGTCCGCATCTTGGTCATGCGACCTTGTGGGAGGGCTTGTGGACTTGAATGCCCCGAAGGATTCACACATCAGACCTCATCTCGAAAGGCATGGTCGACGGTTCAGACGGAAAGCGGAGGTACACTGAAGACGACATAGGGATATTCGTGACGATGGTTCGTGACGATGGTACCTATGTGGAGGCTGAGATCGTGCGTGTTTTCTGTCCGGTATGTGGCGAGGAGTTCATCGGCACCAAGCGTGATGCAGGTGGCTTCATAGCCGGCCACAGGGCCTATCACGAGCATGAAAATATGAGCGACTTGATCGCTGAGTCGATGGGCGGGGTCTGACAATTCAGCTATTCGTATGCCCATTCTCCCTTCCGCATTACCGGGGTTCTACCGCCATCCTTCGAGATTCCATCTATGTCGAGTTCGTCCGATCCAATCATCCAATCTACGTGTATGTTGGACGTATTTCCGCCTGCCTTGGAGACTGATTCGGGATTATCCCCAATATCTCCTCTGAAGCACTTGGAATAGCACTGGCCAAGTGCGATGTGGCATGATGCATTCTCATCATACAGCGTATTGTAGAAAAGAAGTCCTGATGCGCTTATCGGGGAGGAATGGGGGACTAGTGCGACTTCGCCGAGCCTTCTTGCGCCCTCATCCGTATCAAGTAGCTTCAGAAATACTTCTTCGCCCTGTTCTGCTCTCGCATCGACGATCTTTCCGGCCTCGAACCTCACCTCTATGCCATCGATGAGCGTCCCTCTGTATACCAGTGGTTTGGAGGCCCTTGCAGTGCCTTCGACCCGTTCTGAGTGAGGTGTTGTGAAAACCTCCTCAGTAGGGATGTTCGGCGTGCATTCGATCCCGTTCTTTGCGGTGCTCGCCCCGCCCTTCCATGCATGCCCTTCTGCTAGGCCTATTGTCAGATCAGTCCCAGGGGCTTTGTAGTGGAGGGAGTGGAAATCTTGCTCATTCAGCCATTCTTGTCTTTTTGTCAGGGTCTCCTGATGCGACTTCCAAGCTGCTATCGGATCTTCGTTGTCAATCCTCGATATTGAGAATATGGCCTCAGCCAGAGCGGCGACGGCCTCATTGTCTTCCTTATCCGGGAAGACTTGCTTGGCCCATGCAAGGCCTGGGTAGGACACTATGTTCCAATTGGTGGAGAAATTTGTGATTCTCTCCATGGCAGGTTTTGCAGCCAGAGACATCGACTTTCCGGCCCTCGCAACCCTGGAGGGGTCTTGTCCAGCGAGGAGGAGGGGGTTGGCTGCCGATATCGCGAGTCTTGCAGTGTTATTGTCAAATGCCTCGGCCATGGCCCTGAACATCCAATCTGGTGCTCTGTCCAAGCTCTCGTCCGATGCGTGTTCGTATCGGGCTAGAGCTAGATCATCGTCAGACAGCATGGTTGTTACAATGCCTGCTCCATTTCTGTATGCCTCGGCAGCCAGTCTTCTGACAAGGGGGAGCGCTTCCACTGGTGCTGTGATGATCAGGTCTTGTCCCGGTTGTAGGTTCAGACCGACTCTTATGGAAACTTCAGCGAGACGGTCCAGCATCTCTGATTCGAAGGGCAATTCGTCGTCTGCGAGCGTGTTCATGCCCCGGTTGATACGGTGTTGCGTTTGAATGTTTGAATTGGCCCTAAACGCCCAGAGTGAGCCTGAACACATTCCTGAGAGCAGGTGCCATGCCCACGACCATCAGGCACAATGCGATGAGAACTCGGAGATGCTGCTGCCTGTATTCGAATACAGCTTGCGAGTAGAACCAGCAAATGACTCCGGCGATGCCGACTTTCAGTATCGTGAATGTCAGAGATGTATCCAGAACGTCGGTAACCATTGAGCTAATTACATGCTTCTCGGTATATCCGAAGTAATCTATTCCTATCCACGTAGCGATTCCATCCCCTATCTGGCCGCCGACTGGAAGAAGTACTGCAGGGCTTGCAAGAACTGCTTTCTTCCTGAGTTCATCGATTTTTTCGCCCAAGGGGGTCTTGGATTCGAGATAATCGCTCTCAGTGACCCCAGGGGGGAGTACTCCCGGGGTATATCCCAGTTTGAGTGATTCCTCAGCATCATCCTTGCCGAATGAATACAGGGCATAGCAAACAAGGATTGGGACAGCGAATACGATAACTATCGGCCATGCAGTCATCTCAGATGTTTCTCTCCCTATAGCAAACCCGGCGAGCATCCCGAAGAGTACGATTGATCCCCCTACTCCAGTGGAATACACGATTCGATGAATATGGTCGAAACGCTCCACATATGAGCCTGCAAGCCAATATGGGGCAGTGACTCCAAACATCGCGATGATGAGCATTACTTCTCGATCGTATGCCTCCGAGAGTATCTCGACATTGTCGCTGCTTAGAACGCTCATGCCATATATGGAGGCCTGCGCGGCTATGAGAAATGCAGAGAAATGCCTTGTGGCAGCATTCTTCTCGGCTTCTGTTTCAATTGTGCCATTCGATACCTTGTGACCGATAAGGCCAGCGAGGACAACCCATGCCGCTGTCTGGAAATGGACTCCTGGACTTACGAACCACGGAGCGAAGGAGCTGCTGAAGAGGCCTGCGTCTTCTATTACCTCTCCAAGAGGGGCCCACAAAACCCAGGGGAGGAGTGCTATGAGCATTGCATCAGAGCCATCGATACCAGCGACCCTCAGGAGCCCTGACAATGACACTACAAATAACGCCAGACCGATTCCATATGAGGCAGTGTTGACGTAATTGTAACCGCTATCACCACTTGACTCGTTTAGGATCGAGTCAAGGAAATACGTGTAAACTGCCTCGGATAGTGGATTCTCTACATCGAGAGTATGTCCAGCTATACCGATACCGAATAGTATCATTACGACCAGTAGGATACGTATCGCCCAGCGCTCGTAATCATAGAGGGTCTCGAGGGGGTTCACAAGGATGGCGAATCGCCCCATCTCCTTGAGGGCATCGGCGCATGAAGTTTTTTTCCGGGTCACTCTTCCGAGTATGTGACGCTCTCATCGTCTTCCAGATCTACCATATCGTCAATCTGTGATTGGTCTTCCATATCCACTTGGGAGTTTTTGAAACGACGGTTTCGTCGATTTCGGGCATCTGAGAGGCCGGGCAGCAGATCTTCAAAGCCAGACTGTTCGTCGATTTCTGACTCCCTAACCTGATAGTTTCCTAGGCTCCTGTCTTCTATACGTCTCCTCCTACCATCTTTCTCCATGCCTCTGATGACCGTGCTGTGTTCGGCACCATCCAATAGTCCCTCTATCGCCGTACAGGCCATCATGAGTCCCGCCTCATCTCCAATCACCACAACGGTTGAGCCATGAATTGCAATCTCCGTGCCGGTGAAGCCCTCTATCAGAGTCCTGATTTTACCATCTCTTCCGATCAATCTGCTTCTCATTCTCCGAGTATGGTTGCCTCGTCGCCCGACCCATTCCCTAATGTCGTACATACGCAGAAAGGTATCGTCAGAAATTAATCGGACTGCCCTATTGGGGGCCAACCCCCTCCCTATGGCCCTGATTATGTCTGGCAGCTTTATTCTGTGAACAGGGTCGGCATCTTCGGGCCATAGTGCAGAAACCTCTCCTGTTTCGGAATCGATGTGTATCTTCACACCAGCAGCATCTTCGATCATTTTACGAGTTGCTCCGCCCTTGCCGATGAGGACCGCGATTCGTTCTTTGGGGATCCTCGTCAGCGGCTCCATGACAACTCATCCGATAGGCCCTTCTTCAATCCAATCCAGGAAGCGGTTCCAGATTTGGTGCCGGATCTTCAATCACTCTCAACAGAGATTCCGCAGTATCAACGGCCATTCCATTTCGATTCGCCCACTCGACTGTTCTCGTTACATCCCTGACGAGGAACTCCTTGGAAGACGGGTGCTGCTCGACCACTGCTTGGCCGACGTCAATTATCCAAGGGGTGCCTTCGTACCACAGAACATTGAATTCGCTGAAATCGGAATGCACCAGGGTGGCATTCTGCCATAACACTGCGATATATGTGAGCAGCTTGTCAAAAACATCCTCTACGTTGTCCACACTCACGTCCTTCAAACGAGGAGCAGGGGCGTTCTCATCCCCAACCAGGTCCATGACTAGGACATTTCTGAGATTTGCACGGGGCATCGGCACGGGGATGCCATGTTTTCTGCATCGACGAAGGTTTCTCAGTTCTTTCCTGACCCAGATATTGACCAGTTCTCTATGTCGTCTTTTGAGGCCGCCGAAGCGTGGGTCGCCATCGATATACTTGGATAAGGACTTGAAAACGGCATTGGTGGTGTGGAATATTTTTACTGCTGCCGGCCCATTTGCTGTAGTTGCATGAAAGACGTGTGCTTCCTTGCCCCTA
>Ga0209503_10000310_pt1 | contig 32815 bp, 48 predicted proteins | sample SouAtlMetagenome_2_FD_187448 | JGI IMG/M metagenome (GOLD analysis project Ga0209503, IMG submission 187448) | Marine eukaryotic phytoplankton communities from Atlantic Ocean - South Atlantic ANT15 Metagenome (SPAdes) (version 2) | ecosystem: Environmental > Aquatic > Marine > Oceanic | place... | reverse complement strand
ACTTACAACGAGTTTATTTTATCTCAAGAAGGATTTATATGTTCTAGTATGTCAAGAGCTAACACACCCAAAGATAACCCGGTTGCAGAGCGTTTTATACGTCCCTTCAGTGATCTATTACTTACATATTATATCACATAAATTTGAAAAATTAATTAATTACTAAAAAACTTGCGATAAAAATTAGAATTTGTTAAAATACTTTATACTTTAAATCTATTAAAAATTGAAATTGATAAACAAGTTCGAAAGAATAGATTCGAGTTAAAATTTGCTATATTTTTTCCTTTTCTTCCATTTCCAATGGTTCCACAAGTTCCATTTCTTCCGGTTGAAGGCTTTACGCCACAACAAATTGTAAGAAACGCAAGAGACCGAGCTGAATCAGCTATAGCCGAAAAGCTGGCTCCACTGGCTCAACTAGCAGACGATTGTCAGGAAGCATATAACGAATACAAAGTTTATAAGGAAATGTCTTCTACATTATCGAAAGTTTCGAAAAAAGTTCGAAAAGATGAAGATACTAGCAAAGGTTTAGACAAATTAGAAGAACAGTTAAAAAATGGTGAACTTCATGCAGGCCGAGGAGCTAAAAAATTACCGGGTACAAAAACGGTTTTTTATATGCGTTCAGGTGGGGAAGCTCGTTTATTTTTTAAATATTCAGACAAAGAAAAAGGCGCAGTAGAAGTTATAGCAGAATCAGATAAAGATAATGAAACACGAGTTATTAATAATCTAAAAAAAAATTATGAATAAATAAATAAACTTTTAATACAAGTAACTATTATGAAAGTTGAAAGCATTACTTTTTTAAGTGATTTGAAAGATGTCAGGGATATTTTTGATGATAACGTGGATGTAGCTGTAAAACTAGATGATGGGCACGAATATATTGTAGTTGTAGCGACTCAAAAAAACTTATTAACTTTAATGAATAACGAAAAAAGTGATTTTCTCTCTCCAGGTGATCCAATGATAATTGTTAGGAAATTAACTAAAAAAGTTGTTGAGGACGCTATTCAAGTTTACGCAGAAAATAATGGATATTATTTAAAATTCTATGCTGCTCATTTTGATATTAAAACATTAAATGTATTAAAGGACCGGAAGGTTGCTAGAAGTAAATTGCTAGACGACCTTCTTGAAAAGGGTGAATCAATTGATATTGAAAACTACGATCTTATAGATTTTAATATCAATAATTTGTAAGAAATCTAAGATTTCTTACAATATTATTTTGTGAACCAAAATTATTTTATCTTTATTGTTGCCTAAACTTAATTTATTTTCATTCTCGGGCTTTATTTTAGCCTCTGAGAAGCTATTCTAATTGTTCGATACGTTTCTGTCTTTCTTGATCAGATAATTTCTTGACGTAGGCCGAAGTAGTATCTAAGTTTCGATGACCTATGGTTTGTTTGACAAATTCGATATCTTTGGAATCTTTCCATAACTGTGTAATATATCCAATTCGAAAACTATGACTAGTAATATTAGGTTTACTATAAATCTCTTCAGAAACCTTACGTGTGACTAAATTTACGGCTTTTGTAATAGTTTCACGGGTTAAGATTTTAGAATGATTAGATTCATTAGTAAAAACGTAAGAATCTGGTTCTTTCATTAAAAAAATAAATTGGAAATCTTTTTGACGGTCTTTGACCAATTTTTTCCCTTCTTTCGTTAGAAAAGCCTTATGATTAGAAGGTCCACGCTTAGATCGGTCAATAGCGATCCAACCTTCTTCAACTAAGGTTTGAAGTTGATAGACTTTCAAAGGTAGCAATTCGTTGATTCTGATTCCAGTTATTGTAAGCAAACAAATAGCAATTCTTAATCGAACGTCGATATAAGCAGGACCTTCTGCAGCTTGAAGCAATTTCTTATAAATTTCTGCAGTCATTGGTTCACGCTTGGGTAAGCGTTTGCGGTTCGCACGAGCTTGCTTTCGAATTTCCTTTTCTTGGCGTTCTTCTTTGATTAGATTTAATTCCGTAACAACAATGCTTAATTGTTGTCTTAATTCCTTATTTACTTGTAATAATTCTTCATTCCGTAGGGCTAGTCCAATAAATCCTCTTTGAGTAGTTTCTAATATTTGATCTTGTTTTTTTTTGCCAATTCTTTGATTTTCTAAAATCTTAGAAAGTTCAATTTGTAAACTTTCATAATTAGCTAATTTATTATTTTCTTTGTTAATTTTTTGTAATTTATTTTCCATTTTATTTATTTATTTTTAAATATTAATTATTTGTGGTTACATTATGCTACACATTTATCACATTTTTTGAGTAGTAAAAAAGTGTCCATTCGGTAGTAAAAAAGTGTCCGTTTTTTACCAAAAAAATGCCTTTGCTAAAATGATTTAATTTTCCTAAAAACTACATTTTTCTTTGAAATATCAGTAATTTTCAAAGAATTATAGAATTAAAATTTAGAAAATCATTGTATTACTAATGCACCTCTTAATTATTTTTTTTTTTATTGTTTTTTAATGAATTATTAATGCTAAATAAAAGATTTATTGTTCTCTAAAATATTTATTTGTTTCGTAAAAACCGATTATTTTAGTTTTATTAATTTGTGCGAGACTAAGTTCTTGGATTGTAACAGTTTGACGATTATCATCTTTTTGATAAAGTGTTATCTCTGATTTAATAAGAGCTTCTTTTTCTAAAATTTGAAATTGTTTAATAATATTTTTCTTGATAGCCGTTTTTCTTTGATTACTTATTGAATTAAGAGTAGATAGAAAATAACTCAGACGAAATTGTTTCCGAATTGTAACTTCACCAGCTACTGATCCTATAAATTGTAATTTAACTCTCCTGTCATCCGCATCATCGTAGAGATAAAAAGTTTTCGGGAAATAAAAAGCGTATTTCCAGGTTGAAAAAAAATCCTTTAGAACTGAAACTTTAACAATTAATTTTGTGCGCTTATTTCGAGGTTGTTCGCGTCTAACTGTAACAATCGGAAAGGCTGCGATGCTTTGGAACTCGTCTTCACTAAACCATTGATCTAGAGAAAGGCCCCGTAAGCTATGAAAGAATCGGACTACTTCTTGTCTATTATGGTAGTTATTATCTAAACCAATATTTTTAGTAAATTCAACTAGAGGAAATGAGAAAGATTGGAAAGTCTCGCCCTGAAAATTTTCTTCATAATAAGAGAAACGCCGGCTAAAAGATAAAAATTGTAATATTCTATAAAATTTTTTTTGTTCAACAATCGAAGTTTCTTCGATTTTGTAAGTTGTTGAGATAGGATTAGAAACTAAAGAATGAAGGGGCTTTTTCGTTTGTCGCAGAATACTAACCAACCAATCCGTTAGTTCTGTATCAAGAACTAAAGCAACTCTTAAATATTGATAAAAGCGTGTAGCGATTAAGTTTTCGAATTGTAAAAATGTTTGGTCCAAGTTTAAAAAGTAATTATGATAATTTCTTGCTTTGGCTTTTTTAATTTCGAGTTCAAATTTTAAAAAAGAATTATCGTTTGGCTTGTAGATTCTTAAAAAATAATCCCCTTTCCTAGTCCCCAGACCAAACCCCGTGGTAAGAAGAGGTTCTGTTATGGCTTGAGGATAGCGAGCCTTATATTTTTGAACACAGCGTTCCCCGAAATCCTGAAAAACTAAATCATCGATTACTTGTTGCTCACGGATATAATTAATATCAAATCTACCAAGTACGAGATCAAAGTGATCGAAATCAGGCCAATAAAATTCTCCAGATTTTAAAAGATTGTATAAGTGGGCTGCGTTTTCGGCCGAAAACTGAATTAAAACAGTCCTAGCTTTATGTTCACTGGAATTTAGTACAAATACCAGTTGATGAGATTTATTATTAACGAAAAATGGTTGTTTTGGAGGATTTTTGTGTTCTTGATTGACAAGATAACAATCAAAGAAATAATCAGCATTAAAAATATTTGCTATTTCTTGAATTTGACTTGTTCCATTTCGTAAGTTAAAAGTTATATAATCTTGGGATAAGCATCAAAAAACTAACTAGAATCAGAGGCGGAAGTGATTCATTCCATATTCCAAATGCTGAACTAGTTGAGACGGATACACCAAGTAAGTCGAAAATTTCTCGAGCAGCGGAACGAATTGATGAAATATTGAACGATGATCGAATCTCTGAAGAACAGAAAAAACCATTCCGTACTATTCGTGAGGAGTCAATATTCGATGATTCTGAAAAGATAAAAATGGAACGATTACGAGATAGTATAATTGCAAAAGCAAAGTATCCTGTATACAGCAAAATAAAAGGGAAAATACCATACGTCATACTTACTCCTTTTACTTTTAGCGAGTTGGCTCGACTAGCTAGTTATCGTGTCGCTGGTCTTACTTCGGCACCTTTTACAATAGCCTCACTTATAGGCATTTCAATGCCGTGTGCTGTTACATTTTCAATGTTAGAAATGTATGCACCTGATAGACTTAAATTACCTTGTAAATGTGCTAAATGGTCAGGGGGTCTAGTTTTTTATGGAGTATGTAGTACAATTGACTCTCTTACCGCTCCTATTGAAACTAAAACTGCAGGTCAACCACTCCCAATAGATGCCCCACAACTAATGGGAACTCTCCCTCAAAGAAGCGATGCGGAAGAGTTATGGAAACTTAAAGAACTAGCAGAATCAATCACCGAAAAAGCTACACTAGGCGAACTTTAAAACAAATATAGTAAGTAATATTCTCATTACATGCCATATCACATTTAGAAATGCTTGTGTAGGTGAAAAATCTTACTAGAATCATTTATTACATTGTATCAAGTCTTATTTAAAAACTTGATACAATGTAATAAATGATTCTAGTAAAAATTATAAAAAGGCATAAAACAATTTTATGAAAAAATATTATTATGAAAATATATTAGCAAATCAAAATTATGTTGCTAAACCGAATTCAGTATGGGTTGCGGATATTACAAGTTTTGAATTAAATGAAAATAAAAAAGTGTATGTGTTTCTTTGTATCGATATTTTTTCGAATAAAATCCTTATTTCAATTTTTAAAACAAAAACAATTACAAGTAATGACATCATTCGAAAACTTCGAGAAGTTGTCGAGAAAAGATTGCCAATTCGTCCGAGAAAGGAAGTAATTCTTCACACAGATCGTGGAACTCAATTTACAAGTAAGACTTACAACGAGTTTATTTTATCTCAAGAAGGATTTATATGTTCTAGTATGTCAAGAGCTAACACACCCAAAGATAACCCGGTTGCAGAGCGTTTTATACGTACTTTTAAAGAGCATAAAATTAACAATAAAACTTTTCAGCAAGAACTATTCCATCAAATTGAAATTAATTCTAAATTTAGAGGGTACCGTAAGATTTTTAATTTTTACGTAAAGGATCTTGATTTAAAACCAAACACAAAGTCTAAAATAATGTCCCCAGAACGACTTGATACAGATGCTCAGATAGCATCAATGTTGATGACTGAACCCAAACTACTCTAAAGCCTTTTCAGAGGTTTACGGGAATGATTTTAGACGTGAGTATATTGATCAATATAAATTAGAAAGTATGGGTGTTACCAGCATACTTGATGAAATCGCTAGCAAACGAGCTGAGCTGGTTAATAAAACCCCTTTCGATGACTATGAAAGTGACTTAGCCCTGCAAGTAATCGATGACCGCTTAAAATCAATTTACGGGCTAATTATGAAAAATCCTGAGCTTACTCGGCAGTATGTCGAGGAAGGAATTCTACCTATACAAGATATGCTAGAATCGATGGATGAAAAACTAAATATATTATTACCAAAAAGAAAGAAAGAACGTAATATTTTACCTCTACGAGACCCAGTAAATAATGAGTTATTTGATATTTTTATTGCTGCAGCAGGTACCACTGCTAAGTACAAACAAGATTTAAAATGTGCACAGTTACGTATTGCCTATACAATCTTATTCTTCACAGGACTTAGAGTTAACGAGATGAGATTCTTTCAAGAAGAACATATTCAAGATGCCATTAAGACTTCACAGTTTAGTGTTGTTCACTATAAACAAAAAGAACCACATATTCATGTTATATCAGATTTAGCAGTTAAAACGTTAAAAGAACTAGAGAAATATTATGAAATTATTTTTATTAAATACAAGTATAAATATTTATTCGAAAAAAAAAACCAGTAGCGGAGAAACATTTGATAAGAATGATAAACGATGATATAAAACATACAAGTAAAATTAATCAAATACCCTATAACATCAAATCTCACAGTTTCAGAATTAATATGATCTCAAAACTATTACAAAATACCTCAGTACAGAATGCAGCAGACATTATTGGGCATAGAGACATACAGTCAACTATGGCGTATAAACGATACGCACTCAATAAAAAAGAAATTAAAAACTTATTAAATATTATCGATTAAGATATTGACAAAAACAAAATACGTAAAGTAAATTATAGGAAAATATCACTTTAACCTAGCAAAATGTTACCATCCTATGATTTAGTGATAAATTACAATTATTATAGATTTTTACCGATATACTAGAGCACTTAATGGATGCATCAATCTTGTACAAGTGAAATTGCTATGTCTGATGAGAAAGAATTAAAGGATTGTGCCCAAATCCTGCTATTCAAACTCCAAGAAGAATAAAAGCATTTATCTCATTTAACCAATAGACCTAACGATTTATAAACTATTAACTAACCAGTAGATCTATTTTCGACTTAATTTGACTGAAGTATTATCCCCTACTCAAGTTATAAAGTGGCCTTCAGGGCCTTTTGAAGGCCCTCTCCAAATACATTTATAGGGTTAGGGATGTATTTGAATGTGTCAATAAAATTTGTTTAATAATTCCTTAAAAAATTATTAAACAAATTTTATTGTAATTTTTATTAAATTATTGCGCTAAAACTATTGACTGAAAGATAAATGTCGTGTAAACTGTCTGTATACTATTACAAAATTATAGCTGAGGCTAGTATATATGTCTAAACTTGATTTATTTCCATTCTAAAGCCTTTTAGGGCCATATCAGAGCCTATTTTTGCTGACAGACGTTCTACACCTTCGCTGACCTGTAAATAAAGACCGTTAATTTCAGGACTTTCGATCTGGGATTGAAAGAAAACAGTTTTTCCAGTTCCACCTAACACATCTGTTAACCAGATACCCGTCCAATCATCCGGCTTTGAGATAATTATTTTTTTTAATAATTCTTGACCTGTCATTAAATTAGTTTGAATCATTTTTAAATTTGGTCTCAGTGACATTAAACTAAATTTGACTTCTTTCAAATTCTCACTGGATAATTTTACGTTCCAGTAATACTTTTTTTCACGCAATTTCTTAATTCTTCTATTAACAAATCAAAATTTTCAATTTCATCACTTTTTTTAAACTTACGATCATAATACAAATCAATACACATAACTACTAAAGTACGATAGATATTTAAATAATTAATTTTCTTGTGAAATGAAACAAACGAAAATTAAAATTATTCAATTTCTTTAATAAAATAAACCATAAAAGTATAAGAAAGAGATTGTTTGTTAACCTATTTAAATCCATGCTTTTTTAGAAGAACCTGATCAAAAAAAGAATAAGATTTAATTAAATTGGTTATTATAAGATTGACAGAATATCAATCTTTTATTATTGTTATATAATTGTTGGGCTTGTAGCTCAGTGGACTAGAGCACGTGGCTACGAACCACGGTGTCAGGGGTTCGAATCCCTTCTTGCCCAATATTAAGATTATAGTTTCGTTTTTGGGGTGTCGCCAAGTGGTAAGGCTGCGGACTTTGACTCCGCCATTCGTAGGTTCGAATCCTGCCACCCCAGTTGAATTAAAATATAAATAGATTTTGAAAGTAAAAATCTGTTTAGATTTACATAAGATAAATAACTAAAGTACAATAAGGTTAATACAAGTTATTAATTTTAAATAAAAAATGTATTTATGGAAGCTAAAATTCAGTTTATTAAAGGTCTTGATGAAAAAGGGTTACCAGATATTAGATTAACACGTTCAAGAGATGGAAGCACAGGCACAGCAACATTCAGATTTAAAAATCCTAATATTTTAGATAAAAATACAGCAAAAGAAGGTGAAATTACAGGTATGTATCTAATTGATGAGGAAGGAATACTAGAAACACGTGATGTTAATGCACGATTTATAAATGGAAAACCTGAAGCTATTGAATCTATTTATATAATGAAGAGTTCTGAAGCTTGGGACAGGTTTATGCGATTTATGGATCGCTATGCTGGAACAAATGGTTTAGTTTTTACAAAAGCAAATTAAATAAAAAGAGTCTAAATAAATTTTGAAATGCAAATATATCTTAAATGGATTCAGAAATTGTTAGATATTGAAACCGTTGAATTAGATAATTTAGTTGAAAAATTTACATTTACAGGGCTCAAAATATAAGAAATAAAAGCAATAGAAATAAATCAAAAAAACAAAACTAGATTGGTTAACTTCAGCAAAAACCTTAACGTGTGTTTTGAAGCAAAGGAAAAATTGAACAGTTCTTAAAGTAATTAAATCGATTAACCTCTTGGAAAAGTGGTTCAAAAAATTTCTTATTTATTAACTATCATCCTTATCGTATCTTTGAAATATATTATTGAAAATAAGACTAATCTAGGATTTTTTAGTCAAATTAACCCACTTTTAGCCAAGGGAGAAACGGTGATCAACTATTAGTAACAGTACCACTATTACTACCACCAGGGGGGGGGGTAATAGAGCCCTTTTCATTAGCAAAAGCAGGTGTAGACGATACAAGCAGACTAGCAATACTAAAGAATAATAGACCAAACTTATAGCCCTCGCAAAAATTTTCTTGAGTTTTTTCACTAGAACAGTATTCTGAAATTCCAGCAAAAAGAGTTTCACTAGTAAAACCTTTACCTTCTTCTAAAGTATTACCGTATGTTATTGGATAACCAATCATAAAACCTCCTTTATTATAGTTATTAAATAATCGATTTTTTAACAGGTCAATTTGAGAGATTTGAGGAACTTCTAACTGAGCATTTTTAAGTAAAAAGTATGAGTTTTTGGGATGTAATATTACCTTTGGTTTAAAAAAATGTAATATTTCATTCCAAAATTATTATGAATACTTTTCAAATTATTTTTTATTCTATCTTACTTTTTAACTCATAAGTGACCTTCAATTAATTTTACAGAAACAGTTTAATGCACTGGTCCGAAAATAGGATTTTGGATAATTCTATTCAAATTTTAGGATTATCCACCTCCAACAATTGTAACAATTTCAATTCTATCATTATTCTGAATTATAGTTGTATTCCAGTTTTTTTTCTCCCAAATAGTATTATTATATTCGAGTATAAGTAATGAAATATTATAATCAAAATATTTCACCAATTCAATAATTGTTAAATTGTAATTTGTATAGTATTGTTGACCATTTAATAAAAAATATTTTAATTTTGACATATTTCTTTAATTTTTAAAATTTGTTACAGAGAACTTGACATTTAATCTTATGAAATGATAAGTTTGTAGTCAAGATAGTTTGGCGAGTGTAGCCAAGTGGTTAAGGCAGCGGGTTGTGGTTCCGCCATTCGCCGGTTCAAGTCCGGTCATTCGCCCTTTTCAAACTTTTCTTTTTAAGTATAGTAAAAACTATTAAGTTAGATATATTGTTATTATGTCACGCTATAAAGGGCCCAAATTACGAATTCGAAGACGGTTAGGAGAGTTACCAGGGTTAACAGCTAAAAAATCAAATAAAACTAACCGTCCAGGGAAAGATGGAAATTCCAATGCTGATAAAGCTAAAAAATTAACTGAATATGGCTTACGTTTAGAAGAGAAACAAAAATTGAAATTTAATTATGGTTTAACTGAAAGTCAATTATATAGATATGTAAAAGAAGCTCGAAGAAGAAAAGGAGTAACTGGTCTAATTTTATTTCAACTCTTAGAAACGAGATTAGATACTATCTGTTTTAATCTAGGTTTTGGAAACACGATTGCTCAGGCTAGACAATTAGTAAATCATGGACATATTACCGTAAACGGTAAAGTAGTAAGCATTGCTAGTTTTCAATGCCAAGTATCTGATATAATTAGCGTTAAAGAAAAAAGTAGTTCAAAAAACTTAATTGAGGATAATATTAAAAATAAAGGTGCAAATGATATTCCTAGTCATTTGAAATTCGATACTGTTAAATTGAAAGCAACAGTTTTAGATTATTGTACTCGAAGTGAGGTTCTTTTACAACTTGATGAATTACTAGTTATTGAGTATTATTCACGTCGATAGACGAAATTTTATTAAAAAAACTATAATTTACTTACTTATTAGGACTTTATTTTTATTTAATTCTTATTAAAAAACGAAATCAATTTATATGTTAAAATTACGATTAAAACGAATAGGAAGAAAACGTTTACCATCATATCGACTAGTCATCATGGAAAATAGCTTTAGACGAAATGGTCAACCCATCGATGAAGTTGGGTTTTATAGTCCAATAACTAAACAATATAAATTTAATTTAGAGAAAATTAGAGAATGGCTCAGTTATGGCGCCCAACCTACAGAAACCGTTAAAAGTTTATTAGAAAAAGCAGACATTATTATTGTAAATAAGAGTGATTCTTAATATACATTGGTTACGTGGGAGATCAGAAAATTTAACTAACCGAGGATCAAACATAAACAAATCATTACAGGATATTATTGATCATTAAAAAAGTAGTCTACTGGAGACATGAGATTTATAAATTAGTAATGAAAAATTTTTAACTGAAATTATCTGCGATGAGCGTCTTGATAGATCTTATTTTAAAAGTTTATTAAACTTTTAAAATAAGATCTAAAAAAACTCATTTAATTTAATTTACCTTTTTAGTTGTTAAATCAAGGAATTCGATCTATTTTGGTACTAAAAAAGTAGTTTTAGTTCTTCTTCCATTTTTCCAGTTGTTTAATCACAAAGTTCAATACTGGTTCTTTAATTCCAGTGATATTTCTTAATTTAGGACCATCATTAAGCCTATAAACTTGGGTAATATTTGTTGGTAATTCACACCCAATAACCACCATTTCAGCGAAACCAAATATTTTATTAGAAGTCCATTCTACAAATCGAATTGGAAGAGCTGTTCCAAATTTCATTCCACTTACAGCAAATTTTACTGCTGGCATAGTATTTGGTATATAATTCTCTAATGTTGAAAAGAAAAGGCTACCAGTTCAACTAAGAGCTACTATTCCAGACATTGTAAGTCCAGCGGCCCTAACCGGTGACAGAGCTACAGCAGCACTATTGATAGTATTTATGTTAAGAACATTGAACAAATTAACACCATTGAAGCCATACTGTTTCAAATAGTAGTCTTTTTTTTAAGTTCAGTTTGTGCCCATAAAAGATCCACATTAGTTTTATTAGCAAAATCGACCACTATACTAACACGTCTAATATGTTCTTCAGTTAAAACAGGTTGATAACCTTTATTGTTAAAAAAATCCATCACTTTAGACATATTTCCATCATTGATGAAAACTGCTGTTTTGTCAGGTGATGTATAACTCTTAAATCCATAAGCCCGTAATTCTGTATTTAAATAGTAACTAATCATTTCTGCTTTGGTACAGGAAGCAGGCATATCAGCAAGAGACGCAAAAACACTTTCTAGTTGAGATTCTGAACAAGTATCAACGGCATCTTTTATAATTTCTAGTTGGCTCATATTGATTATTAAGTAGTTAAACGTTTAGATATAAAATAACATTAGAAGTCTTTACGATTTAAATTATTTAAAATACACGTAAAAATTTTCCGGTCTCGTGTTATGCGATTTAATTGCAGGACACGAGACACATTATGCTATAATTTGCATTATAGCAAAAATCTACATCATGTAAAAGACCTTTTTTATGGTACTTTAAACAAAAGAAGATTAACAATTCATATATAATCCTATAAATTTTATTAGATTTCAATTCTAATAATCGAATAAATAAAAACGTATTTAAATACGTTTTTAAGTTATCTATATATGTGAATCATTTTTTAAATAATGATGAGTTTTAAATTTGCTAATATAAGTTTTCTTCATTAATTTTAAGAATTATAAATAAATCATAAACTTCTTTTATTTTTATAGTAAATCACTTATTTAGGATAAACAAATTCGATAGAATACTCCTGAAGGCAAATTAATTTCCGATAATAAATCGAAAATAGGAATATTAGGATCATACGAAATATCTACAATTCGTTTATGAATTCTAATTTCAAAGTGTTCTCGGGCATCTTTATAAACATGGGGAGATCTTAAGACACAATAAATTCGTTTTTTAGTGGGCAATGGAATTAATCCAATTGAATTTAATGAAGCATCTTCTAAACTGTTCATTATTTTTTGACATGAACTAACTAAAAGTTCATGATCGAAAGATTCTAATCTGACACGAATTTTTACATTCATAAAACTTTTTAATTATTTAACAATTTTAGAAACTACCCCTGCTCCAATAGTACGACCACCTTCACGAATTGCAAAGCGCATACCCTCTTCAATAGCTACTGGGTGAATTAATTCAGCTGTCATTTTAATACGATCACCTGGCATTACCATTTCAACCGTTGTTCCATCATCAGCAGTAAATTGTGTAATTGCTCCAGTAACATCAGTTGTTCTTACATAAAATTGTGGTCGGTAACCTGTAAAGAATGGCGTATGACGACCACCTTCTTCTTTTGTTAAAACATAAACTTCTGATTCAAAATTTGTATGTGGAGTAATTGTCCCAGGTTGTGCTAATACCATTCCACGTTCAATATTTTCACGTGTTACACCACGTAATAAAATACCACAATTATCACCTGCAAAACCTTCGTCTAATGTTTTTTGGAACATTTCAATTCCAGTAATAGTTGTTGATTGAGTTTCGCCAATACCAACAATCTCCACATTATCACCTACTTTTACAATTCCACGTTCAATACGACCCGTTGCAACAGTACCACGTCCAGTAATTGAGAAAACATCTTCAATTGCCATTAAAAATGTTTTTTCCGTGTCACGCTCAGGTGTTGGAATATACTCATCAACAGCATCCATTAGGGCAAAAATCTTATCAACCCAAGGATTATCGCCTCGCTTAGTATCTGGATTTGAGATAATTGCTTCAATTGCCTGTAAAGCTGAGCCAGGACAAATTGGAATATCATCACCTGGAAAATCGTAAGCTGAAAGTAATTCACGCACTTCTAATTCCACTAATTCTAATAATTCTTCATCATCAACCTGATCTTCTTTATTTAAAAAGACAACAATATCTGGTACACCTACTTGTTTTGATAATAAGATATGCTCACGTGTTTGGGGCATTGGACCATCTGCTGCTGAAACTACCAAAATCGCACCATCCATTTGAGCTGCTCCAGTAATCATGTTTTTCACATAATCCGCGTGGCCTGGGCAATCTACATGGGCATAATGACGAGTTTCAGTTTCATATTCAACGTGTGCTGTATTAATGGTAATACCACGTGCCCGTTCTTCTGGAGCCCCATCAATATCCGCGTAATCTTTAGCTTCAGCATTACCATTTAAGGCTAATGTAGCAGTAATTGCAGCAGTTAAAGTCGTTTTTCCATGATCTACATGACCAATTGTACCAATATTAACATGCGGTTTTGTACGTTCAAATTTTTCACGTGCCATTCTAAAATTCCTTTAAAATTTGTTTAAAAATTATATTTTGTTAATAAGCTTTTAGCGAGATTAATCATTTTAGAAAAATTAATATCTAAAATGTGCAAAAGCTTTATTTGCTTCTGCCATTTTATGTGTTTCTTCTTTTTTTTTAATAGTATTACCAACGTCATTGGCTGTATCAATAATTTCATTTGCTAACTTAATTGACATACTTCTTCCTACACGTTGTTTAGCATAACGAATAATCCAACGTAGCGATAAATTTGTCGCTCTAAATCCGGTAACTTCGATTGGTACTTGATATGTAGATCCACCTACTCGTCGAGCTTTAACTTCAACAACAGGGCTTGAATTTCGAATTGCTTTTTCAAATACAGTTAATGGATCTTCATTTGTTTTTTTCTTAATAATATCAAATGCCTGATAAACAACATTTTTTGCGATAGTTTTTTTTCCAGACTTTAAAATTCTTGTAATTAATAAACTAACTAAATAACTATTATATATTGAATCTGTTTCTGGAAAACGTTTTTTTGAAATATTTCGACGAGACATAATATAATAAAGAGATTATTTTCTAAAATAAAATTATTTTTCGGCTCTTGGTTTTTTAACACCATATTTTGAACGGCCTTGTGTTCGATCTTTTACACCACCTGTATCTAATGCACCTCGAACAATATGGTATCTTACACCAGGCAAATCTTTTACTCGACCTCCACGAATTAAAACAACTGAATGTTCTTGTAAATTATGACCCACTCCTGGAATATAGGCTGTAACTTCAAATCCTGACGTTAAACGTACACGAGCAACTTTTCGAATTGCAGAATTTGGTTTTTTAGGTGTTGTTGTATAAACACGTGTACAAACCCCTCGTCGTTGAGGACATTTTACAAGTGCCGGTGACTTTGTCTTCTTTTTAATTTGAATCCGTCTTGAACGAACTAATTGTTGAATTGTTGGCATAAATTCTTAAACTTATTTTTAAATAAATGATTAACTCCTTAATCACTTGTATCTAAGTGATATTTTTTCATAAATTTTTCTACCCGACCTTCACTATCAACAAGAACTTGTGAATTTGTATAAAAAGCTTGGTTAGCTAACCAAATGTCTATTTGTAGTTCACGTTTGGTAGAACCAATATAACAAAGTGGTTTTCCATCACATAAAACAGGTGTTTTTTCAAACCAAGTAGGATGTATATCTGATTTTGACATATTTGATTATTTAAATAATTAACGTTTTGAATATTGTGGAGCTTTTCGAGCTTTTCTTAAGCCATATTTTTTACGTTCTTTAACTCTTGAATCACGTGTTAAAAACTTGAAGGGTTTTAAAATTGATCGATTTTCTGAATCCATTTTGCATAATAATCTTGTAAGTCCTAATTGAATCGACTGTGCTTGACCAGTAAGGCCACCACCATTTACTAATGCTACAATATCAAATTGTTTATCTAAATTTAGCTTTTCAAGTGGCGCCCAAACAGTATTTAAATAGTTACTATTGTATTGCAAATATTTTGCACCAGAAGTCTTATTAATAGTCAAACTTCCTGTCCCCGGAATAAGGAAAACTCTTGCAGTTGATTCTTTACGTTTTCCGATTCCAATATTATTTTTGTTAATAACTAATCCCATTTTTGAATCTATTAGTTTTAATTTCTTATAAATTATTTTATTTGTTGTTATTAAAAACTTTCACTCTTCATGATCAGTTAAACTAATCTTTCTCCAATGAAACAATAGTTTCTAAATTTTTATAAAGATTTGAGAGATCAAGTTGTATCGGATTTTGAGCTTGATGCAAATGTTGTTGATTATCATAAATATATAATCTTCTCATTAATCTTTTCTTTTCTGTTTCTGATAACATTCCTTTTACAGTTCGTTCAATTGTAAATTTTGGAAGACAATCAGATACATTTTTTATTTTCAAAGATTTACCAGGTCTTCCTGGATTAGACACAATATAATGTTTAGCACTTTGATTTATTCTAATTAAACTAGCATTTATTAGAATAACATAATCTCCGCTATTACATGATGGATAATAATAAGGTTTTGTCTTACCTTTTAATAAGGTAACAATGATTGTCGCCAGTCGACCTAATTTTTGATCTTTACAATCAATAATAAACCAATTACGGTTCTTATAAATTTTCGTTGGTAAAAATGTTTGATTTAATGAATTCATAATCTCTTCTTTTTAAATAAGTAATGAAAACTAGTAAAAGTTATAGTAACTAAAATTACTTATAATTCTAGACTAATACCTAATTTATTTTTTAAAGTAACGAAAACCTCATCAGCTGACTTTCGTCCAAAATTTTTAAGTTCTTGCAATTGTTCAGGTGAATATTGTAATAAATCACCAATTGTATTTATTTGAGCTTTTTTTAAACAATTGTATGCGCGAACGGATAATTGTAACTCTTCAATCGCAATATTTGTATATGGTTCAAGGTTAATTGATTTAGGTTTTGAATTATCTTTATTGTTTTCATTAATATTCTTATTTTGAATTAATAATGTAAATAAGTCAATAATAATTTTAGAGGCCGATTCAAATGCTTCCTTTGGTGAAATACTACCATTTGTCCAAATATCTAATAATAATCGTTCACTAATATTATTATTTGCTTCGTAAATATTCTCAATTTTAAAGTCTACTTTTCGAACGGGCATAAAAACCGCATCAAGCATTAAAGAATCCCTTGCTTCAGTTAAAAAAGCCTGATTTGCTAACCTATATCCAGTTCCGTATTCAAATGTAAATTCAATTTCAAGAACGTGTGATTTGGAAATTGTTGCAATATAGTGATTTGGGTTTATAATTTTCAAGTTGGATGGAAGTTGAATTAAATCAGCTGTGACAACACTCGGACCTTGAATTTTTAAGCGACCAAATTGAGTATTTTGCATTTTAGGTTCACTCTTCAGTATAATTCCTTTTAGATTTAATAAGATTTCTAAGATATCTTCTCGTACTCCAGGAATCGTTGAAAATTCTTGCGTTATACCAGTAATTCGGACAGTGGAGATGGCGATACCTTCCAAATCATTTAAAAGAACACGTCTTAATTGATTGCCAATAGTTAATCCTTGCCCCATTTTTAAAGAATTAATTACAAATTGACCATGATAAACATCTGATTTAATTTCTTTAGATTTCAGACACTTTATCGTAATATTACTCATATTATAACCTATTTAAAATAGAATTTTTAAACGCGGCGTCGTTTTGGAGGTCGGCATCCATTATGTGGAACCGAAGTGATATCTTGAATTGAACTAATCTCAAACCCAGCTCCTTCTATTGCTCGAATAGCCGTCTCACGACCTGAGCCTTGACCTTTTAATAAAATCTCAACATTTTTCATACCTGTACTTAAAGCTACTAGAGCAGCTTTTTCTGCTGCTGTTTGAGCTGCAAAAGGTGTACTTTTACGAGCTCCTTTAAAACCTGAACTTCCAGCTGAAGCCCAAGAAACAGTATCTCCACGTAAATTTGTAATCGTTACAATCGTATTATTAAATGTTGATTGAATATGAACAGTTCCACTTATAAAGTTATTCTTATCTTTTTTAGCGATTAATTTTTTTGTCGTTTTTGCCATATAACAATTTTAAATACCAATCTAGAATTATTTTTTTTTGCCAGTAACAGTTTTTTTAGATCCACGTCTTGAACGTGCATTTGTACGAGTTCGTTGTCCACGAACCGGTAAATTATTTCGGTGACATTTTCCTCTATGACAATTTATTTCATTTAATCGTTTAATGTTTAAACCATTAAAACGTCTTAAATCACCTTCAAGTTTTAGACCAATATTATCTAATGTTTGTCGTAAAGCAATTGTTTGTTCTGTTGTTAAATCATTAGTTCTTGTTTCAGGATTAATATCGGCAATCTCAATAATTTTTTTTGCAGATGTAAGACCAATTCCATGAATATACGTAAGAGCGTAAGGAATTCGTTTATTTCTAGGTAAGTCAACACCAACTAATCTAACCATTTTTTACTCCTTTAATTTATTAACCTTGACGTTGTTTGTATTTCAGATTAGAGCAAATAACCATCATTCTGGAACTTCGCTTAATTAATTGACATCTATAACACATTTTTTTTGCTAATGGACACACTTTCATTTAGGATTTTTAAGTAATACTTTTTATTTTATTAATATATGATTAATATATTTCGTTGTAAATAGTTGCATAGTAAAGATTTTTTACTTCACGACGTAAATCTAATAGCACACCCGTTACGATTAATAAAGAACTAGCGCTTAATCCACTTAAACTATTAATATTTAACTGAGAGGCCAGAAAATTGGGTAATGTTACTAAGGTAGCCAATATTATGGCTCCAATAGTTGTAATTCTTGTCATAACTTGTTGCAAATAAAATGTAGTTTGTATACCTGGTCGAATTCCTGGTATAGCTATAGACATTTTTTGAAATTCATCAGAAATATCTTTTGGGTTTAGTACAATCCAAGCATAAAATGAACTAAAAATTACAATAAGTATAAAATGTATACTCCAATATAAGACTTGGGAATATTGAAAATCAATTGGTAAACCTATTTTAGGTAATAAATTTAAGTTACTTAAATAATTTGGAACAACTAAGATTGAAGTTGTTAAAATAATTGGCATAACGCCAGCTTGATTAAAACGTAACGGTAAATAACTATCAATTTCCCAAGAATTTTTAAAAGTTGTTTGATTTAGTTGTTTTGAAGAAATTAATGGGATATTTCTAACCCCTTGTGTTAGAAATACAATTCCATATAGAGAAGTAAATATTATTAACGTTATTAAAACTTGAAAATCTCCATCAACTCCAAAAAAGAGATTTTGAGTTAAATTAGGTAAATTTGAAATAATATTTACGTAAATCAAGATTGAAATACCATTTCCTAGACAATATTCAGTAATTATATCACTGCACCAAAAAACTATCATTGCACCAGCAGTTAACCAACTAACTATTTCAAACGCTAATAACCAATTCCAATTAAATAGGATTTGTTTTAATTGTAAGGCTAACCCTGTACTTTGAATAATTGCAAAAATCAAGGTTAATAAACGCGTTAAAGTCGAAATTTTTCGTCGACCTTCAAAACTTCCCTCTTTCTGAAGTTTAGCAAGTTTAGGAAAAATACCGATCAGCAGTTGAATTAATACCGAGGCATTAATGTGAGGAAAGATATTTAAAAAAAATAAACCAATGATAAACGTATCATTACCTGAAAATGTATTTGTTAACAGTTTTACCACGGAATTGGTTTGAGTGTAAAATGCCAAATCAGTATGATTAATTCCAGGAACTGGTAAAAATGTTCCAATACGAATAAATAATATTATAGCAATTGTTCTTAAAGCCCGGTTTAGAATAAGATTTTTAAATCGTTTAATAGTTGTCACAATGTTAAATCTAAATGAATAATTAGTTTAAATTTCGGTTTTTTTTTACTTGAGATTTTGTCATTAAATTTTCTAAAGCGCAAATAGAGGCACGCGCATTATTTAATAAATTATTTGAACCTAATTGCTTAGCAATTACATTTTTTACACCCGCAACTTCTAAAACAATTCGAACTGCACCACCAGCAATTACTCCTGAACCCTCAATTGAAGGTCGTATAATTACTTTACAAGCTCCAAAATCTCCAGTAACCTTATGAGGGATACTTAAAGATTTTGTAATAGGAAGTCTTATAAGATTTTTTTGACCATCCGTTTTGGCTTTTTTAAATGCATTGACCACATCTGCTGCTTTTGCAACACCAACACCAACCTTTCCATTTTCATCTCCCACTACTACAATTGCACGAAAACTTAATTTTTTGCCACCTTTCGTTACTTTTGAAACTCTACTAATTTTTATTAATCGTTCAACTAATTTTGGTTCTTGTAGATTTGCAACCCTGCGAGAATTTTTTTTGAATTTATTTGCTTTTTTTAACGTGCTACTCATATAAGATATTTAATCACTGTATTTATTTTGAAATGTAAATTTAAAATTGTAGACCACCAGCTCTTGCACCATCTGCTAATGCTTTAATTCTACCATGATATAAATAAGGGCCTCGATCAAAAACAATTTTGGTTATATTTTTCTTCGAACTTAATTTGGCCAATTTTTTACCTATTACCATTGAGGCATCACAAGTTCTATTTGTTTTAAGTGTTAATTTAATGGCTCTATCTAAAGTTGAACAAGAGACTAGGGTTTTTGAATCGGTATCATCAATAATTTGTGCATAAATATTTTCATTTGATCGGAAGACAGACAATCTTGGTCTTTCTATTGTTCCTTTAATTTTACCTCTTATCGACTCCCTTTTTAGCTTCTTATATTTAGTAGGTTTAAGCTTTTTATTCTTATTTTTTAACTTCAATAAAGTACGTTGTGAAAATTTCATATGTTTAAATTTACGTAATGTGAATTATTTTGCAGATTTCCCGGCTTTCCGAATAATTTGCTCATTTTTATAGAGTATACCCTTACCTTTATAAGGTTCAGGTTTTCGCCAAGCTCGAATATTAGATGCAAATAAGCCTAATAATTCTTTATCACATGATTTTAAATTTATCAGTGTATTTTGAGCGACCTCTACAGAAATCTCATTTGGAATTGTAATTTTAACGGGATGACTATATCCTAAATTTAAAATAATTTCATTGCCCTGAATAGCTGCTCTATACCCTACACCTTTTAATACAAGATTTACTTCAAATTGTTTTGAGACTCCAATAACCATATTGCTTATTAGTGTTCGATACAAACCATGAAATGAACGGGCAGTTTTTGTTTTTTCTTTGACATTTACGTGTAAAATTCCATTTTGATGTGATACATCAATGATTGAAGGAAGATTTGTTTCTAATGTTCCAAATTTTCCTTTAACAATAATGTTTGAGTTATCAAAATTTATCTCTACATGTTCTGGAACAGTAATGGGTAATTTTCCGATACGTGACATTTTAAAAACTCCTTATGTTTACCAAATATAGCATAAAACTTCACCACCAATTCCAAGTTCTCTCGCTTTTACATTTGTCATAACTCCTTTAGAAGTAGAAATAAGTGCAATTCCTAGATCACCTAAAACCTTTGGTAATTTTTTTGAACTTGAGTATATTCTTAAACCTGGCTTGCTAACTCGTTCAATTTTACAAATGCCTGGTTTTCTAGATTTTCCAATATATTTTAAGGAAATTAATAAGTATTGTTTATGATTTTCAACATAGTTTTCAAAATCTTCAATAAATCTCTCTTCTTTTAAAATTTCAGTAATTTTTAACGACATTTTACTATAGGGAATTTGAACAATTTGATGTTTTACCATATTAGCATTTCTTATCCTTGTTAACATATCTGAAATATTGTCATTTACCACTTTTGTCTCCTTAAATAGTATATTTTGTTTGATTATTTTATTCTTGTGACCAGCGTTTTCTTTTTAAATGTCTCTTCCTATCCCATGCACGATTAATCTCTGAGAATGCTTCATATTTATCATAATAACCACAATCATTTAATGGAAATCGTAAAAATTTAAACAAAATCATTCCGCTTAAAATTTTGTTAATTGAACCTGTTCTATATTTAGGTGATCCGTGCTCAAAAACAAATGTAATTGTACATCCTTGAACTTGATCAACTTCATCATATTCAATCTCGGGAAAAATTAATTGCTCTTTTAAACTAAACGTATAATTTCCAGCTTTATCAAAACTTCGTAATGATAAACCTCGAAAATCGCGAATTTGGGCAAATGTGAAAAATAATAATTTTGTTAAAAATGTATACATTTTTTTATCCCGTAACGTTACACTCAGACCTAATTCCATCTCTTCTCGAATTTTAAATCCAGCAATAGCCTTTTTAGCGCGAGTAATAACTGGTTTTTGACCAGTAATTTTTTCAAATTCTTCAATATTTTTTTTTAAAATATTATTATTTTGAGCAGTTACCCCAAGTCCTCTATTAACTTGAATTTTCTTTAACTTAGGAACTGTATGCGGGTTTTTAAACAAATTTGGACTTTTTTTCATTAAAATAGGTTTAATACCTATTTTATATTCTTGTTTAATATCATCAAGTAAATTATGAATATCAGCAATTTCTTCTAATGAATATTGATTTAGCATATACTAAGATAATTCTTTTATATTTAATTTTAAATTTGAATGATGAATAGGAGCTTCAAATTGTTTAATTTCACCAATTTCATTTTCATTTTTTGGTTTAACATGTTTAAATTTAAAATTAACCCCTTTTAATATTACTTTACCTGTTTTTTTATTAATTTTAATAATTTCACCAGTTTTATTTTTATGAAAACCCGAAATAACAGTAACTAGATCACCAATTTTAACATGTATCTTTTTCTGTTGTAGCATTTATAAAACCTCCGGGGCCAATGAAACGATTTTTGAATATCTTTTATCACGAATCTCTCTCGAAACTGGACCAAATACACGTGTACCACGTGGATTTTGTTCCGCATTTACAATTACAACTGCATTATCATCAAATCGAATATACATACCATCTTGTCGACGAATACTTTTTTTAGTTCGGACAATAATTGCTCTTACAATATTAGAACGTTTTACTGGCATATTTGGAATAGCTTCTTTGACTACAGCAATAATTGTATCACCAATTTTTGCATATTTCTTATTACCACCTAATATTCGAATACACATCACTTTTTTAGCACCAGTATTATCAGCTACAGTTAAGATTGTTTGAGGATAAATCATAAGGATAATATTTAATTTATTAATGACGATTTCGAAAGAATTTTAACTAATTTCCAACGTTTTCTTTTACTTAATGGTCTACATTCTTCAACTAAAACCTGATCACCGATATTACATTTTTCTAATTCATCGTGTACCAAGTATTTTTTTGTCTTAATTAACGTTTTTGAGTAGATTGGATGCGGATATCGATTTTCAACTTTTATCGCAATAGTTTTTTGCATTTTATCACTAATCACAATACCAATTTGTTGCTTTAATGGCATTTAAATCTCCTTACTATTTCGCAATTAAATTTTTATCTTTTTGTTCAATATTGTCTAATCTTAACGTTAAAAGTGTTTTTAATTGAGCTAAATACCGTTTTGCCTTTGTAATTTCATGTGGTTTAAAATTTTGACGAGTAGCTTTTTTAAAACGAAGTTTAAACAATTTGTTCTCTGTTTCAATAATTGCTTCCGAAATTTCCGTATTTGAAAATGACGCAATCTTAGTAAATATAGGTAAGCTCATACTGTTTAGTTAACACTCTTTTTAATAATGAATTTTGTTTTAATGGGTAATTTGTATGCTGCTAAATTTAAGGCACCTCTAGCAACTTCTTCGGGTACTGCACCAACTTCAAATATAATTGTACCCGGTTTAATAACAGCTACCCAATAATCGACTGCTCCTTTACCTGATCCCATGCGAGATTCTGCTGCTCGAGCTGTCACTGTTTTATCTGGAAAAATTCTAATCCATAATGAAGCACCACGCTTTGTATATCTTGTAATTGTTCGACGCGCTGCTTCGATTTGACGTGATGTAATCCACGTAGGTTCTAAGGCTTGTAAGCCAAAATTCCCAAAGCAAATTTCATTTCCACGAATTTTAGTCCCTCGTAGACGACCACGATGATATTTTCGGTATTTTGTTCTTTTCGGAGATAACATAACAAATTAATTTAATAAAACTATAAATTTTTCAATTGTTTTATTTATTTAAAATTTCACTTTTAAATAACCAAACTTTAATTCCTAAGACACCATAAATTGTATTAGCCTCTTGTGTTGCATAATCAATATCTGCACGTAAAGTTTGAAGAGGAACTCGGCCTTCTCGAATCCATTCACTTCGTGCAATTTCAGCTCCGTTTAAACGTCCTGAAACTTGAATTTTAATTCCATTAACATTCTGTTTCTGTGCTCTTTGCAAAGCTTCTCGAATTGCACGACGAAAAGCAACGCGCTTTTCTAATTGTTCCGCTACTAAATCAGCAAGAAGTGAAGCATCAAGATCAACCTTTTCAACTTCAAAAACGTTAATTGTCAGTTCACGACTTTCTGGTATTAATGCCTTAATATTATTTAACAATGTTTCTAAGCCAATTCCTAACTCACCTATAAGAATACCAGGCTTTCCAGTTCCGATAATTAATTGAATTTGATCTTTTAACCCATTACGATAAATTTGAATCTTTGATATACTATTTGATTTTGAAATAGTACTTATATAAGTTCTTATTATATCGTCCTCTTTTAAAATATTAGCGTATTGATTCAAAGGTGAATACCAGTTCGATTTGTGAGTTTGCGTAATACCTAATCTAAATCCTAAAGGATGTGTTTTTTGTCCCATAAACTTATAGTTTTTTAATTTATTTAAGTAAAAAGCAAAATGATTCTTTAGTTCATTGCTTTCATTACTACTGTAATATGACAAGTTGGTTTTAAAATTTTATAAGCCCTTCCTTGAGCACGTGGTCTAATTCTTTTTAATTTTGGCCCTTCATCAGCAAAGATTTGATCAATTATTAAATTTTTTTTATCTAATCCATAATTATGTTTTGCGTTTGCTGCTGCAGAATGAACAACTTGCCAAATAGGTCCCACTGCATTATAAGGTAAAAACTCTAAAATCATAAGGGATTCTTGATATGAACGACCTCGAACTTGATCTAAAACTCGTCTTACTTTATAAGGAGACATACGAATATATTTAGCGACTGTTTTTACTTGTTGCATATAGAAAATAAATAATTAATGATATGTTTTAACAGTTAACTTTGTATGAAGTTTAAATGATTTTTGTTTTTATACACTTTAATAATTACCATAATGATTCTTGTTGTTTAGCTGGGACTTTAGTCTTATAGAAAAATTTAATTATTATAAGGCTAAATTCTTTTGAAAATTTTAACTCATTATTAATAAATCTATTAGTCTTTGGTATTTCATCTATATAGATTTCCTGTATCCAAATATCTAAAAAATTAACAGAAAAATTATTTTGTAATGAAATAATTGGCGAATATAAAACTGACAATAAGCTATCTCGTTCATTTGTAGTTAATTTTAAACTATAGAGAATATCATCAATAGCATAATAAATGTATTTATTTTGAAAACTATTTAAAATAATTTTTGCCGTCAAAGACAAATTTTTTTGATATTTAATTTTAAAGGTTTTTGATTTAATTTCATGAGACTTAGGATATTGCATTGGCTTTCCTTCACTCTTAGGAAGCGATTTTCGTTTTTTAGTTTTGGAAAACTCTTCATTGCATTGACATCTAGTTTCATAGATAACCTGATTCATTTATTAATTTATTTAACGTTTTGCTTTCCGATCAGCTTTAATATGTGTTTTAAACGTTTTTGTTGACACAAATTCACCGAGCTTATGACCAACAAATTGATCTGAAATAAAAATCGGTACATGCTGTTTACCATTATATACAGCAATTGTAAATCCAATCATACTAGGTAAAATAGTTGAATCTCGAGACCATGTTACAATCGTATCTTTTTCTTTTTTATTCTCTTTATTTGCTTTATTAATTTTCTTCAATAAGTGATAGGCAACAAATGGACTTTTTTTTAATGATCTTGACATCTTAGAGATATATTCTTTAATTTTTAAATTACTACTTAAGAACTGCGACGAAGAATATACGAATTACTTAATTTTTTTCTTTTCCTTGTTTTCATACCTAAAGCTGGTTTACCCCAAGGAGTTAAAGGTCGAGTTCGACCAACAGGAGCTCGCCCTTCTCCACCCCCATGAGGATGATCACAAGGATTCATAACTGAACCTCGAACAGTTGGTCGTTTTCCAAGCCAACGAGTTCTACCAGCTTTTCCACTTTGAATTAAAAATGCATCATTGTTACTAACTTCTCCAAGAGTTGCAGAGCATTCTTTTCGTATTAAACGGATTTCTTTAGATGGTAGACGGAGCGTAACATAATCTCCTTCTTTAGCTAAAATTTTTGCAGAGGTTCCACCTGCCCGAACAATTTGTCCACCCTTATTTGGAATTAATTCAACATTATGAATAATAGTACCTAACGGTATTTCTTCTAATGGCATAGTATTACCTATATTTAATGAAGATCCTGGTCCTGAAACAATAATATCACCGATATTTAAATTTTTTGGCTTTAAGATATAACGTTTCTCACCATCTAAATAATTTATTAACGCAATTCTAGCGTTTCGATTCGGATCATATTCAATTGCTGCAACAATTCCTTTAATACCAGATTTATTACGCTTAAAATCAATTAAACGATAACGTCTTTTATGACCACCACCTCGATGACGAATTGTTATAATTCCTCTATTATTTCTTCCCTTTTTACGATGATTTTTTCGAATTAAACTTTTCTCTGGTTTCGTTTTTGTGATATCACTAAATTCTGAGAGTGCACGGTTTCTTGTTCCTGGTGTGTATGATTTATAGAAACGAATACTCATAAACTGTTTTATCTTTTATTTATTAACTATCTGTAAATAGGTTGATTGCGTCACCTTCAGCTAAAGTTACAATCGCTTTTTTATATTGAGGCTTCCAACCAATATATTTCCCAACACGTTTTTTTTTCCTTGGGAGGCGACATGTATTAATTTTTATAACTTTTACATTGAATAAAGATTCAATTTCGGATTTAATCTTAACTTTATCTGAATAACGATTTACAATAAAGCTATATTGATTATTTTCTAAAAGTCGTGTCGCTTTATCTGTAATGATAGGATATCTAATACTTTGTATATTACTAATTGAAGGCTTTAAAAGATTAGTCACAATAACTCTCCTTTATATAATTTAGTGCTGATGGTGTTAAAATAATTTGTTTTGCTTTTAATAAACTAAGTGTATTTAAGTTTGCCACATTAATTAGTTCAACATTTTTAAGATTTTGAGTTGCTAATTTTAATGAAAGTGTTTTCGTTAAAACGATTATTAGTAGTTTTTGATCTAAATCAATCCTACAATCGTTACAAATTTTTACAAAGTTTTTTGTTTTTGCATCACTAATTCCACTTTCTAAACCTTCTATTGTTACAATTTGCTCCTTCTTACTATATAGTAAGGTTTGCAAAGCTAGCTTTCGTTCTTTCTTATTTAATTTTAAAGAGACTTTTTTTGGTTTTGGACCAAAAATAACACCACCCCCTTTCCATAGAGGTGAACGATTTGAACCTGCTCTTGCTCGCCCAGTACCTTTTTGACGCCAAGGTTTTCGTCCTCCACCTCGAACTTCACTTCTAGTCTTCGTCGAAGTAGTACCTTGTTTTTTAGAATTAAAATGTCTTAAAAGATCTTTATGTAATAAATAATTTCCGGATATTTCTAAAATATTTAATTTTAATTTATACTCAGAATCTAATTGTTTACCACTTAGATCTAATGGACTATATTTTATAAATTTTTGATTGGCCATACTTTTAATCAATCTAATTTCAAATTTTAATTTTTTTACTCTGAAGGACTAATTAGTAATAAGTTCCCAGGCTTTCCTGGAACAGATCCTTTGATTACTAAAATATTTTCTTCTCGATTTATCTGAACAATTTTAAGTTTTTTTACTGTTGTAACCTTATTTCCTAATTGACCTGACATTTTTTTACCTGGTAAAACACGACCAGGAGTTGTACCCATACCAATAGAACCAGGTGCTCGATGGTTTTTAGAACCATGAGTCATTGGACCTCGGGTAAAATTATGCCGTTTTTGTAAACCAGAGAATCCTTTACCAATACTTTTGCCTTGAATATTTAACCTTTGACCTAACGAAAAGGAATCAAGATTTAAAACTTCTCCTATTTTAAATGTGTCATTTTCATCACTTCTAAATTCTTTGAAATATTTTAAAGGCTGACTATTCGATTTTTGTAAATGTCCTAATTGTGGTTGAGTTAATGATTTAATTGGAACATTCCCATAACCAATTTGTACTGAATCATATCCATCTTTTACTTTTGTTTTTATTTGTGTAATAATACAAGGACCAACCTTTAAAATTGTAACAGGAATAACATTACCAGAGTTATCAAAAATTTGAGTCATGCCGATTTTATTACCTAACAAACTTACACCCATAAAATTCCTCCAATTTAGTATAGACTATCAGACCTAACTTTCTTGTTTATTTTTATTAAAAGATAATCTAATTAAAATTAGAAAATCATTTGCGTCAATCTAGAAAAATTTCTATATTTTGTCTATATAAAACTAATTAACAGAGTTATTAATAAAAATATTTTTATTGCGAACTTGATAGTTTACTGTATTTTGTAAGAGTAAATTATAATTTCAATAGAAATAAATAAATATATAACTAAACAAGTATTCAGATATGGCAAAAGTTGTAGGTATAGATTTAGGAACAACAAATTCAGTCGTTGCTGCAATTGAAGGTGGTCAACCAAGCGTAATGATTAATTCCGAAGGGTTAAGGACAACTCCTTCAATTGTTGCTTATACGAAAAAGCAAGAATTATTAGTAGGTCAAATTGCAAAACGACAAGCTGTAATTAATCCTGAGAATACATTTTTTTCAGTGAAGAGGTTTATTGGATCAAAAGAAGGAGAAATTTCAGATGAAGCTACAAAATTACCATATATGGTAGGGAAGGATCCAAATGATAATATTAAAATTAAATGTCCAGCATTAGATAAAGATTTTAGTCCAGAAGAAATTTCTGCTCAAGTTTTAAGAAAATTAATTAATGATGCAACAAATTATTTAGGTCAAGAGGTAACTCAAGCAGTTATTACTGTTCCAGCTTATTTTAACGATTCTCAGCGACAAGCAACGATGGATGCCGGTAAAATTGCAGGAATCGAAGTTTTAAGAATTATTAATGAACCAACAGCTGCATCTTTAGCGTATGGTTTAGATAAAAAACAAAATGAAACAATATTAGTTTTTGATTTAGGTGGGGGTACATTTGATGTATCTATTTTAGAAGTTGGAGATGGTATCTTTGAAGTATTATCAACTGCTGGCGATACAAGTCTAGGTGGTGATGATTTTGATAACGTTTTAGTTAAATGGTTAATGGATGATTTTAAAGAAAAAGAAGGTATTGATTTAACTAACGATATTCAAGCTTTACAACGTTTAACTGAAGCAGCAGAGAAAGCTAAGATTGAATTATCGACTGTTGAAAAAACGAAAATCCAATTACTATTTATTACTGCAGATAAAACGGGGCCAAAACACATTGAAAAAGAATTAACACGCGAAGTTTTTGAAAAATTGTGTGAAAATTTAATTAATCGATGTCGTATTCCAGTTGAAAAAGCATTAACTGATGCAAGATTAGAAAAATCAGATATAAATGAAGTGGTTTTAGTGGGTGGTTCTACTCGTATTCCAGCGATTCAAAATTTGGTTGAATCACTAACAAATAAAAAGCCTAATCAATCTGTAAATCCAGATGAAGTTGTAGCCATTGGCGCTGCTATTCAGGCTGGTATTTTAGCTGGTGAAATTAAAGATGTTTTATTATTAGATGTTACACCTTTATCTTTAGGGGTTGAAACGCTTGGTGGTATTATGACAAAAATTATTGCTCGAAATACAACAATTCCCGTTAAAAAATCTGAAATGTTTTCAACAGCAGTTGATAATCAAACGAACGTAGAAATTCACATTTTGCAAGGTGAAAGAGATTTAGTTGCTGGAAATAAAAGTTTAGGAAACTTTAGATTGGATGGTATTCCACAAGCTGATCGTGGTATTCCTCAAATTGAAGTTACTTTTGATATTGATGTTGATGGAATTTTATCGGTAAAAGCAAGAGAAAAAGAGACAGGGGTAGAACAATCGGTAACTATTCAAGGTGCTTCCACTTTAAATGAGACAGAAGTTGAAGAAATGTTAGTTGAAGCAGAAAAATTTGCTGCAGCGGACAAAGAAAAACGACAAAATATTGATTTAAAAAATCAAGCCGAAGCATTGTGTTTTGAGGCAGAAAAAGAACTTTCAACGTTGAAATCTAAAATCTCTGAAGAAAAACAAAAAGAGATTACAACCTTAATTGAAAAAATTCGACAAAATAGTCAGAATGATGATTTTGAATCTCTAAAATTCCAAGTGGATGATTTAAAACTTATCATGAAAGAGATAGTAACTACTAAGTATTCTAATGAAGATGAGTCAAGTGCTAATTCAATGTCCGATTTAAACGATATTTAATAGAATATAAATATTATGAGAAAAATTTATTATAAACTTCTAGCAAAAATGCGACATGTTAAACAGTGCTAGGTATCCTTGCTAAGGCATTTGGACTAAAATATGCTTCCTAATAACCAAAATAGATATCTGGTTAATAGGTTGACGTGAAACTATATAATATAAAATTAGAAAGGAACTAATATAACAGTTAGGCCTGATTTAAAGGGTAAATCTAACCTATTTTTTAATACTATTTATAGAGAAGGATCTACTAATTCATAAATAGAATCTAGCTTGATGCATTCATCGATAACCCTATCCCTACTCACCTTTTGGAGTTAGGGATCTTAATTTTTTTATTTGAGTGTTTAATCCTTATATATACTATACCTGTAAACATGATTAACAAAAAACTAATAAATATAATCCAATCGTTATTTATAAACTATGTTAGTTTCGATCAACCAATAGCGAATTCTATATCTAGTTGCTCCTTTTTTACCATATAATTATACTATTCTTTTTAAATATTTTTTATATGTTAAACTAGTAACACCTGCTATCCATAATTCTAATTTCAATATGAGATAAATTTAAAAAACTAAACCAAATTTAAATTTAAACTTGTATAATTTGGAGTCTTTCAGTTAAATATTTCTGTTTAAAAATTTTTACTATTGATTTTAAACTGTTAAAATATGGCAAAAAAAATTTTATATCAAGATAATGCAAGACGTGCTTTAGAACGTGGTATGGAAATAATGGTTGAAGCTGTTTCTGTTACATTAGGACCAAAAGGTCGAAATGTAGTATTAGAAAAAGCTTATAGTTCGCCACAAATTGTTAATGATGGTGTAACAATTGCAAAAGAAATTAAATTATCTGATCATATTGAAAATACGGGTGTTTCACTAATTCGTCAAGCTGCCTCAAAAACAAACGATGTCGCAGGTGATGGAACAACTACTGCAACAGTTCTTGCTTATGCAATGGTAAAGGAAGGGTTAAAAAATGTTGCAGCTGGAGCAAATCCTATTTCTGTTAAATTAGGAATGGAAAAAGCAGCACAATATTTAGTAACGCAAATCAATGAATTTGCACAATCTGTGGAAGATCTTCAATCTATTAAACAAGTAGCTTCAATTTCGGCTGGTAATGATGAGATAATTGGATCTCTGATTGCCAATGCTTTAAAAAAGGTAGGAAAAGAAGGTGTTATTTCTTTAGAAGAAGGCAAAGGAATTACTACAGAATTAGAAATTACTGAAGGTATGACGATAGAAAAAGGTTTTATTTCTCCATACTTTATAACAAATACTGAAAAAATGGATGTATCTTATGACAATCCTTATATACTTTTAACTGATAAAAGGATTACACTAGTTCAACAAGATTTGTTACCAATTTTAGAACAAATAACAAAAACGAAACGTCCACTTCTAATTATTGCTGAAGATATTGAAAAAGAAGCCTTAGCTACACTAATTTTAAATAAATTACGTGGAATTATAAATGTTGTAGCTATTCGAGCACCTGGATTTGGTGAATTACGAAAGCAAATTCTACAAGACATCGCTGTTTTAACAGGTGGAACAGTTATTACTCAAGAAGCTGGTTTGAATTTAGAGAATATTCAATTAACGTTACTAGGTTGTGCTCGACGTATTATAATTAATAAAGATACAACAACAATTGTTGCCGATGGAAAAACACTTAATCAAATAACAATTAGGTGTGAACAACTTCGAAAACAAATTAACATTGCTAATACAGCATATGAAAAAGAGAAGTTACAAGACCGAATTGCCAAATTATCAGGTGGAATAGCTATAATTAGAGTTGGTGCCGTTACTGAAACTGAAATGAAAGATAAAAAATTAAGACTAGAAGATGCTATTAATGCTACAAAGGCTGCTGTTGAAGAAGGAATTGTTCCAGGTGGTGGAGCAACATTAGTACATTTGTCAGAAAATCTTATACTATGGGCAAAAAATAATTTAAAAGAAGATGAATTAATTGGTGCAATGATTATTTCACGAGCAATTTTAGCTCCCTTAAAGAGAATTGCAGAAAATGCTGGAATGAATGGTCAAGTGGTTGTTGAAAAAGTTCAAAAACAAGAGTTTGAAGTTGGTTATAATGCTGCTAAATCTATCTTTGTAAATATGTATGAAGAAGGGATCGTAGATCCAGCAAAAGTTACTCGATCTGGGTTACAAAATGCAACATCTATTGCTAGCATGATTCTAACGACTGAATGTATTATTGTAAATGATATTTAATTATTTACTGGAAAGTTTCAAACAAAATCGGTAGGGTTTTAATATTAAGTAGGTAAAATTATATAAAATTAATGGTTTTGGGAAAGTGATCTTTCCCAAAAACCATCTCAGAAATCTAATACTTAGACTTCTTTAAATTCATTTCCACTATGATAATGTCTTGCAATTAGACCTAAATAGATACGATTTTATTGATATATCAAAAGGTGAGAAACAATTTTTCGATAATTTATAATTTGTTCCAAGATATTTATTAATCGATTCAAAACTAAAAAGTACTTGTTCTAAAACTTCTTCTATAAAAATATTTTACTAATTATCATCTTTACACTGCTCATCTAGCTTACATTATCTAACACATTTTTTAAACATGTGTTCTGTTATCTCGCAGGAAGAGGTTCAAGTAGCGATTGGGATTAATTTCAGCCATGCGAAAAAAAAGAGTTAATTCATCATTAAAGTTCATAAAAGAATTCTGGATATTAATTTTAATTTTTACTAAATTATAATAACATTTTATCCTAAAATATAATATACTAACATGTCAGGAAAATTAATATC
>Ga0209503_10000307_pt1 | contig 32896 bp, 35 predicted proteins | sample SouAtlMetagenome_2_FD_187448 | JGI IMG/M metagenome (GOLD analysis project Ga0209503, IMG submission 187448) | Marine eukaryotic phytoplankton communities from Atlantic Ocean - South Atlantic ANT15 Metagenome (SPAdes) (version 2) | ecosystem: Environmental > Aquatic > Marine > Oceanic | place... | reverse complement strand
CATAGTCAGCCTGTCATTACTACCGACATCAATAGTTAGTGATAAATCACATATCTTTGCAAGGGGGGTATTGCCAGGCATTATTCCAATAACTTTAACTCCAGACTCTCTTACAGTCTTTACACTATTAACAAGTGCAGAGGTTGTTCCTGACTGAGATATAGCCACAACAACATCTTCTTTATTTAAGGAATTCGCAGACATAAACTGTATATGGGGATCAGAAATACATGATGATGGTATTTTTAATCTAAAGAATTTATGTTGACCATCCATTGCAACAGGTGCAGATCCACCAAATGCATAAAATTCTACCCTTCGAGCTTTTGCTAATGTTTGGATTGCTTTTTCTAAGACAGATTGATCTATTTGCGATCTTACATTGAGAATCTCACTTACAGCAGTGTCAAAAACTTTCTCACATAAATCATGTATCGAGTCATCTGGATATATTTCATATATTTCAAAATAGTCATCTGCAGCTAATTGCTGCGATAAATTAATTTTCATTTCTTGATAGCCCGAAAAGCCTAAAGCTTTACAAAATCTTATTAGTGTTGGCTCACTAATGCCCATTAAAGAAGAGGCCTCTGCAGTTTTTAGCGTTATAACAGATTTAGGGTCATTTAATATATATTCAGCAACAATCTTCTCTGATTTTCGTAATTCAGGAAGAGTATTTTTAATCTGACGTAATAATTTTGTCGGCATAGGGTTAGAATATCCTTCCTAGACAAAAAAATGAATCCCTAAATGGATGTATCTTACATATTAGACAATTTAAATGATGAGCAGCGTCAAGCTGTTACATCTGAAAAACAGCATTTAATGGTCCTGGCTGGAGCCGGTTCTGGTAAAACAAGAGTGCTAGTTCATAAGGTAGCATGGGAGGTAGAGGCTTTAAGAAAAAGTCCATCATCAATAATGGCAGTGACTTTTACTAATAAAGCAGCTGCTGAAATGCGTTCAAGAATTGAGGAATTACTTCAATCTCCTGCTATGGACTTATGGTGTGGAACTTTTCATGGCTTGTCACATAGAATGCTAAAAAGATTTCATAAGGAAGCAAATTTATCTAACGGGTTCACAATTTTAGATTCAGATGATCAATTAAGAATAATTAAAAGAATCTCAAAAGAGTTAAATTTAGAAGAGGCTGCTTGGCCCTCAAGACAAAGTCAATGGCAAATTAACGCATGGAAAGATGAAGGCTTTAGATCCTCTAAAGTCAAAGATAACGGAGATTTCTTTAAAGAGACAATCAAGAAAATTTATAAACAATATGAAGAAGTTTGCGCTCAAGACAATTTACTAGACTTCGGCGAATTGTTGTTAAAGTCTTATGAGGTATTAAAAGAAAGCCAAGTTGTAAGAACCTACTTCCATAATAGATTTAAGACAATTCTAATTGATGAATTTCAAGACACTAATTCAATACAATATAAATGGCTGCTTGAAATCTCCTCTCCAGATGCTTCCATAACTGCAGTTGGAGATGATGATCAATCAATCTATGGATGGAGAGGAGCTAAGGTAGAAAATGTCGCTTCTTTTACTAAGACCTTTAAAGATTCTGTAACTATAAGACTCGAGCAAAATTATAGATCAACCAATGTTATTTTATCTGCAGCTAATGCACTCATTGAAAATAATAATGACAGGCTTGGAAAAAATTTATGGACAGAGCAACTTGAAGGTGAAAATATTATTTTATATCAAGCATACAACGAACAAGATGAAGCTCGTTTTGCAGCGGATATATTAAAAGAATGGATGAACAAAGGTGAGCTTTATGAAGATGCAGCTGTTTTATATAGATCTAATGCTCAATCAAGAGCGCTAGAAGAAGCGCTACTAAGATCTTCAATACCATACAGAATTTATGGAGGACAGAGATTTTATGAGAGATTAGAAATTAAAAATGCTATAAGCTATCTAAAAATTATTTTTAATCATTCTGACAATCCAGCATTTGAAAGATCAATTTCAAATCCGACCAGGGGAGTTGGCGAAAAGACACTCAATAAAATAAGACAAAATGCAAAAAAATATAATATTTCATATATCAAATCTTCCGCTCAATTAATTGATGAAGGAGTAATTTCAGGAAGAGGTGGAAGTGGCTTAAGGGCCTACCTTGAGCTTATTGCTTCTTGTAGAGAAATTGCTGAAACTAACTCCCTATCTGAACTTATGGAAAATATTATCCAAACATCTGGACTTTATACTTATCACGGAAAAGAGCCAGGCGAAAAAGGCAAAACAAGAACAGAGAATTTAGAAGAATTAATTACAGCTACTAAGAACTTTGAACAAAGTGTTGCTGATACTAAGAAAAATATTGAAATAGCTGAAGATTATCTTGATATGATCTCATTAGATTCTGGTGACAGGCAGGCAAGCGAACATGATGATGCTGCACAACTAATGACGTTGCATTCTGCAAAAGGTCTTGAATTCAAATTAGTAATAATGACAGGCTTAGAAGAAAGTCTTTTCCCCCACGGCAGATCAATGGACAGTATCTCTCAATTAGAAGAGGAAAGACGCCTCTGTTATGTTGGTATAACAAGAGCAATGCAAAAACTTTATATAACCTATGCAGAATCAAGAAGGCTGCATGGCTCTGATACTTTCAATCCACCATCAAGATTTATAAAAGAAATCCCAAAAGAATTTATGGATGAAATAAGACCCCGTGCTCAGACAACAACAGCATACACAAGACGCGATATCTCAGCCGCAAAAGAAAGCAAGTATAAAGTTGAAGAAGAGATTGGGTTTGCTTTAGGACAAAAAGTCTTGCACCCTTCTTTTGGAGAGGGCATAGTTCTAAATTATGAAGGAACAGGTGAAGCTGCTAGGGTTCAAATAAATTTTGATAGCTCCGGATCTAAATGGCTAGTCTTGTCTTTTGCAAAACTTGAGAAAATATAATGAAATTTAAATATCTATTTGGCCTTAGCATTTTTCTATTAACAGCTTGTGGGAGCGAGATCACAAAAGACACAGAAGATAGTTCTGAATATACACAATTATATAATTGGCGCCTAGTAACGGCCTGGCCAAAAAATTATCCTGGTCTTGGGATGGCTCCTGAAAAGATTGCTCAATTAGTTGAAGAAATGAGTAACGGTCAAATGAAAATTACTGTTTATGGAGCTGGTGAGCAAGTTCCAGCTTTTGGTGTTTTTGATGCAGTTTCAAGCGGTTCACATCAGATGGGACATAGTGGAAGTTATTTTTGGAAAGGCAAAGTGCCAGCTGCTCAGTTTTTTTCTGGTGTTCCATTTGGATTTACCTCTGATGAAATAAATGCATGGGTTTATAGAGGTGGCGGCCTTGAAATATGGAGAGAGGTATATGAACCATTTAATTTATATCCTATGCCTGGAGGAAATACAGGAACGCAAATGTTTGGATGGTTCAATAAAGAAATAAATTCGTTAGATGATATAAAAGGTTTAAAAATGCGAATCCCTGGAGTAGGTGGTGAAGTTTTTAAAAGAGCTGGAGGTATTCCAGTTACCTTACCTGCTGGAGAACTTTTTACAGCACTTCAAACAGGAGTTATTGATGCAACAGAATGGGTTGGCCCATACAATGATTTAACTTTTGGCTTTCAACAAACAGCAAAATATTATTATTATCCTGGCTGGCATGAGCCCGGATCAATGTTAGAACTTATTATAAATAAAGATGCTTGGGAATCTTTGCCAAGACATCTTCAGGTTATTATTGAAACAGCCGCAAAAGCAGTTAATCAAGACACATTAGATGAGTATACAGCAAGAAATAATAGTGCTCTAAGAGAACTATTAGATGTTCATGGTGTTGAATTACGCAAGCTTCCAGATGACGTAATTTCAGAGTTTAAAATTATTTCACATGAGATTCTTAAAGAAAATGCTGCAAATGATCCAACTATTAATAAAGTTTATCAGTCATATAAGAATTTTTATGAAGAGGTTTCCGCATATCATGCTATTTCAGAAAATGCATTCATTGAGGCTAGAAATAATTAGTGGAAAACGTTTTAACTTTTAAATCTCTTGGGTTAATTGATTACCTGGATTCTTTCAAGGCTATGCAAGAACACATAGCTGAAAAAAACTTTGAGAATCAAGTTTGGTTTCTCCAACATCCACCAGTATTTACCTTGGGCACAGCTGCAAGTAAAGAACATATACTTGATGCAAGAGATATACCTATTATTCAAAGCGATAGAGGAGGAGAGGTTACCTTTCACGGACCAGGACAATTAGTGTTATATTTTTTATTAGATATAAAAAGATTAGGTTGGGGACCAAAAGCCTTGGTAAAAAACTTAGAAGACTTTATTCAGGATCTTTTAGAACATTATGGTATTAAAACTAATATAATAAGCGGCGCGCCTGGGGTATATGTAGGCAAAGAGAAGATTGCCTCAATAGGTTTAAGAATTTCTCGAGGCAAAACTTATCATGGCATTAGCTTGAATGTGGATATGGATACAAAGCCTTTTAATCAAATAAATCCATGTGGCTTTGAGGGTTTAAAAGTAACGCAAATGAAAGATTTTATTGATAATATAGACATAATAGAAGTTGAATCAACAGCTATAGAGAAGCTTAGCACTAGATTATAATCATGGAACTTATACCTACAGTAAAAATTGTTAACAGAGATGGAATTAAGGCTGTAAAAAATGGCCAAAAAGCGAATGAATTCTCACATATTCCAAATACTAGAAAACCAGACTGGATAAGAGTCAAAGCCACTTTCGATCCTCGTTATAATAAAGTTAAAGAGCAAGTCGTTGAAAAACGACTTAATACTGTTTGCGAAGAAAGCATGTGTCCTAATATTTCAGAATGCTGGTCTAATGGCACTGCTACTTTTATGTTAATGGGATCAGTTTGCACAAGAGCATGTAAATTTTGTTCAGTTGATACTGGAAATCCTAAAGGCTGGCTTGACCATAATGAGCCTCAAAACACAGCCAAAGCTGTCTCAGTCATGGGATTAAAATATGTAGTTCTTACTTCAGTTAATAGAGATGATTTAGAAGATGGGGGTGCTAAACATTATGCCGATACAGTTAAAGCAATTAAAGCAAGAAATCCTAATACAGCCGTTGAAGCTTTAACCCCAGACTTTAAAGGCATATTCTCTTCAATTGAAACTATTGTTAATTCAGGTGTTGAAGTTTTTGCACAAAATATGGAAACAGTTGAAAGATTAACTCATCCCGTGAGAGATATAAGAGCTGGTTATCAACAAACACTTAATGTTTTGGCTGAATCTAAAAAGATTAACCCAACTGTTTTAACAAAAACTAGTTTAATTCTTGGCGTTGGCGAAACAGACGAAGAAATAGAAAAAACTATGGATGATCTTATTGATATGAAGGTAGATATATTAACGCTCGGCCAATATTTAAGACCAACATTAAATCATCTTCCTGTTGAAAGGTGGGTAACACCTGCTGAATTTAATAGATATAGAGATATTGGAATTCAAAAAGGCTTTTTAGAAGTTGTTTCTGGTCCAATGGTCAGATCTAGTTATAGAGCAGAAAGAGTATTAGATAAAAATAACGCTGGCCTAGGCAAGGCGGTCTAACAAAATATGTCCAATAGCCTAATTAAAAATTTTATCGAAGGATTTTCAATAGAGGTTGTTCCAAACTCTGCTGCAAAGGTTGAAAGTTTTGCTCAAATACTTCCCAAAGGTACAAGAGTTTACATTGCACATCTATCTGAGAAAGAAGACATAAAAACAATGGTAGCAACGGCTAAGAAAATTAACGAAGAGGGCTTCAAAGTAATGCCGCATTTTCCTGCAAGGATTATTAAAAATAAATCAATGCTATCCGAATGGATATCTATGTACCAAAATGAAGCAAATGTAGATCAAGCGCTTTTATTAGCAGGAGGATCTTCTGACGTATTAGGAGAATTTGATTCTTCAATAAAGTTAATTGAAACAGGATTATTTGATCAAGCGGGCTTTAAAAGATTGCATGTTGCTGGACATCCTGAGGGGAGTATAGATATAGATCCTGATGGCGGTATTAAAAATGCTTCAGAAGCTTTATCGTGGAAACAAGAATTTTCAAAAAGAACTGACGCCCAAATGGCAATTGCTACTCAGTTTTGTTTTGATGCTGATGCTGTTTCTAAATGGGCTAATAGTATAAAAAATACCGGAATTGATATACCAATTCATATAGGTATTGCGGGACCTGCAAAATTACAAACACTTCTAAAATTTTCTATAGAGTGCGGCATTGGCCCTTCTATGAAGGTTCTCACTAAAAGAGCAAAGGACATTACTAAACTTTTATTGCCTTATAAGCCTACTGAAATATTAGAAGGCCTTGCTAATCACAAAATAAAAGATCCAGAATTAAATATTGAACAGGTGCACTTTTTCCCAATTGGCGGAATTAAACAAACTGCTGATTATATAAAAGAGATCAATCAATAAAGGGCTTTACAGTTCTTTGAATATCATCAGATTGTAAGAATTTTAATTTAAGTTTTTTATTTTCTTTTACAAGGTATACGCTCTCAAGCCATTTCACATCTTCTCTAAGTAACTGTTTATTATCTTTGGGATCAGGGTAAATGAATATTCCAGTATTCAAATAACTTGCATGCGCAGAACTTTCATCTATCGATATAGTAAAATCAGTTAAGCTCCAGTCTGTTGATACCCAATTCGAAAAACCAGCTGATTCTAAAAAAATTTTAAACTCATCAAGAGTGAAGCTATTTGCGAGTTCAAAAATTATAAAGTCATTAGTAACAAAATCATTTAATGAATCATCAGAATAGTTTTTAATATTAAGCCCATTAAAAAAGCCATTAATTGAATCTATTACCTCTTCTTCACTAATTGATGCTGCTAGCATGGTGTTAGAAATCATTAAAGTTAAAAATAGTGTTAAAAGTTTATTTCTCATTTTTAAATAATACCAAATTAGTAAGTTATATAAGCTGCAACATTCCAAAAGTTAAATTCTGTTTCAGTAGTTATTTGTGCATCCGGGATAAAAATACTTATCTCATGCATACCTTTTTTGAGTTTACCTAAGTTAATTTTTTTAGGTGTAACTTTACTGCCAGGACACCAACCAGACCTAGAATAATCTGAAGATGCAATACGTTCTTCTATCTCTTTACCATTCCACTCTGTAGTTTCTGTCCATACGCCAGAGCTAGGATTAAATCTTCTGTATGCAGCACAGTCATTTCTCCATGGAATAAACTCGTCAATAATTTGATTATTTAGACTTATAACATTAGTCTTTTTAACAAATTCATCGCCAGTACCATGACCTCCATGGCCAGTTGTAAGATAATAAAGAAACACCTCATCAACATCCTCTTTTAATTCAAAAGATGATGTTAAGGGTTTTGTTGCAAATTTATCATAGCCATTTTGTCCTGGCGCAAGCGGGGTTGTATTAACTAGTGACACAATATTTTGACTTTGAAGTTGTTTATAATAGCCAGGTTTAGAAAAGTCTAAATCAACATCTATCTCCCAACCTTTATCAGACCATGTATCGATGAAGATTCCAAACAAAACTTCTCCCTTGAGAACCGGTATCAGATGTGAAATATCTTCATCCCAACTAATATCATCCTCCCATTTTGGAATATAAACAGGCTTTAGTTTTTCACAGCATTCTTGAGTATTAAAGTAACCAACTCCAAACGGAGTTATAAACCTAAGAAGCTCTAAAGGCGGATAATACTCTTCGTTGTTATTTGATAATTTTTTTATACCAGGAAATTCTGTTTTTTCTTTTGCTAAATTCTGCATTAAATAGTCTGAATCAGCAGGAATTATAAAAAATGACCCCGATTTATCCCAAGGATCGCCGGCTGATACTAACCTTATTTTTGCACTAGCTTTAAGATAATCATTTTTTTCAGGCAACGAAATTTTCTTTAAAACCAGCCGACCAGAGCCCAATGTAATTACTTGATTATCGGTATCTTCAGACGAGGCTTGGAAACGAATAGCCTGTTTTTTAAAAATACTGAAAGTCATATCATCATCAATTGCATCAGTGTTACATGATGTAATTAGCAGAATAATTATTAGAAAACGAAAATTTTTCATAAAATAATTATAGGAAATATTAAAACAATTATAAGTATGAATAGTTGAATTAAAATAAACGGAATAACACCCTTATATATTTCAAGGGTTTGTATGCTTGCATCTGCAACTCCCCTTAAATAGAACAATGAAAAACCGAATGGCGGAGTTAAAAAAGATGTCTGTAAATTAATGGCTAAGAGTATCGCAAGCCATACTGGATCGAATCCCATCATTAGCAATGGTGGAGCTACAAGAGGAACAATTACGTAACAAATTTCTATAAAGTCTAAAATAAACCCAAGCAAGAAGACAAGCAGCAGAACAAATATTAAAGCTGCATAAGGGCCGCCAGGAATAGAGCTAAATAGCAGCTCTATTAAATCATCGCCGCCCACGCCTCTAAAAATTAGCGAAAATATTGAGGCACCTATTAAAATAGTAAAAATCATTGTGGTTATAATTGCCGTTTTTTCACTAGTTTCTTTAAAAAAACTAAAATTTAATTGGCCATTTATTAGAGCAATTATCATTGCGCCTGTTGCTCCAATTGCAGCAGCTTCTGTGGGGGTGGCAATCCCTGCAATAATAGAACCTAGTACTATAAATATAAGAAGCAAAGGAAGAGCAAGCGTTTTTATGATTTCAATCTTTTTTGGCAACTCAGAATTAGGCAAGAACTGTATATTTGAGTTTCTTCTATTTTGATAAATGGTATAAATCAGGTATGAAGTACATATAAGAAGTCCAGGAATAATAGCGCCAACAAAAAGATCGCCCACAGTAACTGTTTTTTGTGAAAAGATGCCCATATTATTTTGAGCTCTTTGATAAGCATTTGACATAACATCGCCAAGTAGCACCAGTGCAATTGAGGGCGGAATAATTTGCCCGAGTGTTCCTGTAGCTGCAATTAAACCTGAAGAGAAATCTTTCCTATAGCCCTGCTTAATAAGAACAGGAAGAGACATTAGCCCCATTGTGACCACTGTTGCACCAACTATTCCAGTGCTTGCAGCTAGAAGGGCGCCAACAACAATAATTGAAATACTTAGACCGCCTCTTATATTTTTAAAAATAGCCGCCATATTCTCAAGCATTTTTGCTGCGATTCCAGATCGTTCCAAAATAGTGCCCATATATATAAAGAGAGGAACAGCTAGCAATGTAATGTTATTCATAATGCCAAATATTCGTAGAGGTATGCTTTTAAATATATTAGGATCGAATATTCCATAAGGTATACAGATTAAAGCAAAAATAATTGATACCCCAGCAAGCGTCAACGCAACAGGATAACCAAGCAACAAAGCGCCGCATACAATAATTAATAATAATAGAGGAATTATTTCCATATAGTCCTCGTGACTTTATACAAGAAAGCCCCAATCAATGTAATTGGAAAAAAATAAATAAAGGTTTTTTGGATATAAACATAAGCTAAACCTCCAGGCTCAGTTGAAGATTCTTTTATACTCCATGACATACTTACTAAATCAATGCTGAAGTACAGAATGACAGCAGATACTGGAAGTAAAAAAATTATCCCACATACTAAATCAACTATATTCTTATATTTAGTTGAAGCCTCACGATAAAAAATATCCACGCGAACATGCTCATCTTGATTAAAAACATACCCAGCACATCCTAAAAAAACAAGTGAATGAAAATACATAACCAATTCTTGAAGGTCAGTTCTGCCAGAATCAAAGAAATAACGACTAACAATAACCACAATCATGAGTAGAGTCATTAAAGGAATAAGGCATGAAATGCTTTTACCTATTATATTTATATACTTTTCTATAATTTTCATTAGAAGTCTTAGCAAGATTTCGTTAAAATCATAATCATGATTATAGTTCTTTCACCTGCAAAAACACTAGATTACTCCATTCCTGTATCAGACGCTCATACTGTACCCCAGTTTTTAAGCCAATCTAGTAAGTTAATTAAAACTCTTAAAGCAAAGGAGCCAAAGGATATAGCATCTTTAATGGGTTTAAGTGATAAATTAGCTACTCTTAATTTTGATAGATACCAAAGTTGGAAAGCATCAAAAAAGGAAAATGATTCCGCTAAACCAGCACTCCTAGTGTTTAAGGGTGATGTTTATCAAGGCCTTCAAGCTGAAACCTTTTCTAAAGGTGACATGAACTTTGCTCAAAAACATTTACGTATTCTTTCGGGGCTATACGGATCTTTAAAACCACTTGATGTCATTAATCCCTATAGGCTTGAAATGGGGACGAAGCTAAAAGTCAGTAATACAAATAATCTGTATGAGTTCTGGGGAAACGATATAAAGGATGGAATTTTAAAAGAATCTAAAGTGATTATAAATTTAGCATCAGTGGAATACTTTAAAGCACTTGGCAACATTGAGAATGATGCAGATGTTATCTCCCCAGTATTTAAAGACTATAAAAACAGTCAGTATAAGATTATTAGTTTTTACGCAAAGAAAGCAAGAGGGTTAATGGCAAGATGGATTATTCAAAATAGGATTAAAAAAACAAAAGACTTAATAAATTTTGACTTAGATGGCTACAAATACTCTAAAGCTGAGTCATCTCTTGGGACCCCAGTCTTTTTACGTAAATCTTAATTAACTTTCGTTAAACTTTTTAACATCTACCATTTTGTTAAAGGCAGCATCGCGTTTTTCTATCTGGGCGGTCATAGCTTCAGCCATATCTTTTTGACTTAACATTGCGCCACTCCATAATGCATTAAAGTCCAAACTGTCACTAACAGAGTGATCCCTTGAATAATTCATTAGTGCTTTGAGGCCGTATATCGCAACTGGCGACTTAGTTGCTATATCTGAAGCAATTTTATTTGCAGCTTTAAGCATTTCTTCTTGAGATTCAAAAATGTCACTTACTAATCCAGATTCTTTTGCCTCAGCAGCGAACATTTTTCTGCCTGTGTAAGCCATTTCACGCATTTTAGAGTCTGGGATGATTTTTGGAAGCCTTTGAAGGGTCCCGACATCAGCAGCCATACCTATATTAATTTCTTGTATACAAAAGAAAGCTTCTTTGGATGCTAGTCTAATATCACAAGCTGTTATTAAGTCTAATGCTCCTCCAACGCATGCTCCTTGAACAGCAGCAATAACAGGAGCTCGAATTTGTTCTAAAGTGCTTATATATCCCTGCAGCTCTTTTGCAACTCTATATAAAGCTTCGCCAACTCTTGCATGATCTGGTTTTTTGTCATCAGGTATATTTTCAACACCATTAGAAAAAGCACTTAGATCCATGCCTGCACAAAAATGTTTGCCAGAAGAAGATAAGACAACTGCCCTGATTTCAGAATTTCTATTTATTTCTTCAAGGATTACTGGAAGCTCAACCCAAAAATCTCTTGTCATAGTGTTTAGTTCATTAGGTCGGGATAAGACCAAATTCGCAACATGTTTATTAACCGTAAGATCAAAACAGGTAAACTTACTCATTGCTTGCAATCTCCAATGATTTTTTTACAGATTGTCTCATCTCCTCAACTAATTCAAATGTTTTATGATGTGGCAATACAACCTTTCTATCCTTGCTGAGCTTTACCAATCCATTCTGGATCTGTTTTAAGTTTTCAATTAATTCTATGTTCATATTTTTACTTTAAATGTTTTAAAAGCATTATAATCGTACTAAATCATGAAAGCACGCCAGTCTTTATATTTAGTTTTTCTTTCAATCTTGCTTCAAGGGTGCGAAGTTCATATAAATAATGAAACTTATAATGAGAATGAAGGCAACCCAGAAAATGAGTTTCAAAAACAATCTTTATTAGGCATTTTATATACACAAACGTCCACAGAGTTTGTTGCAAATAATATACAAACTTTCATCTCGGCAACTTCTCAATTAGATCAAGCAATTGCAGATATAAGTTGGAAAGCCGCTTTGGAGCAGACTGATAACTATCAAGAAAAACCCCCAGCAGTTATTTTAGACATTGATGAAACAGTTTTAGATAATACAGCATTCCAAGCAAGAACAATCTTGACTGGTGAGTCTTACCCAAATGGTTGGATAGATTGGGGAAATGAGGCTAAAGCTCCTGCTGTAGCTGGAGTAAAAGATTTTTTATTAGAAGCACAATCAAAAGGTGTAAAAATTTTCTATGTAACTAATAGAGTTGCCGAGCTTGAAGAGGCTACAAGAATAAATATGATCGAATTGGGATTGCCTTTGGATACAGATAGAGATGTCTTGATGATGAAAGGTGAGTCAGGATGGGGCTCAGATAAGACTCAGCGAAGAAGTTTAATTGCTAAAGATTACAGAATTATTATGATGTTTGGTGATCAATTGAATGATTTCCTTCCTAGGCCAGAAACAGCGATAAAGCCAGATAAAAGAAAATCACTTGCTTATAAATATAAAGATATGTGGGGCAGTAAATGGTTTATGATTACGAACCCAATGTATGGTGGATGGGAAGCCGCTATATATGATTTTGAATATCCTTCAGATGAAGAAATTGCATCGGAAATAAGAATTAAAAATTTAAAGCCCTAGCATGAAGCTGCTTATTTTTTTTCTAACAGCTAGCCTATTTTCTTTTGATATCACAGCTAAATCAAAAGAAGAAGTATTCATTCTGGGCCAACAAGAGACAGAAACTTACAAAATAGAAAAATTTAACTCATCAATAAAACCTAAAAATATTATTTTGATGATTGGTGATGGAATGGGCCTGAATCAAGTAGAAGTATCAAGACTTGGAATTGGTGGAGTAGATTACAAGCTTGCAATAGATCAGCTGCCGTTTAGGGGATTAGTTACTACATTTTCAAACAATAACTCAATAACCGATTCAGCAGCAGCAGCTACTGCCTGGGCAACAGGCAAGAAAACAAATAATAAATTTTTATCTGTTTCTCCTAATAAAAAAAATATCATAACAATTACTGAATTATTGGCCCAAAAAGGCTATAAGAATGGGCTTGTAGCAACTTCATCTATTACTCATGCAACACCAGCAGCTTTTTATGCCCATGTTGATAATAGATATAAAGAGCAAAAAATTGCTAAACAATTTCTTGAATCAAATATTGATATTGCTCTTGGGGGAGGAGCAGAATTTTTTAGAAAGCTTAATTTTTCGGATAAATATATTCTCTTAAAATCTAGACAAGACCTTATGGCTCATCAAAATGAAGAAAACAAAAAATTACTAGGATTGTTTGCTGAAGATGGAATCATGCGGACTGATAAGGATATGCCCTCACAAGCTGAGATGACAGATTTAGCTTTAGATTATTTAGTTAAATCTACTGAGTCATGCAATGGTTTTTTTTTAATGTCTGAGGGTAGTCAAATTGATTGGGCAGGACATGCCAATAACATTCAGTACTTATTTGCAGAATTTAATGATTTTGATCAAACTGTCGGCAAATTAATAAATTTTATAAATACAGATAAAGAAACCTTGCTCATTATTACTGCTGATCATGAAACTGGAGGGCTGCAGCTTGTTGATAAGCTTGATAATAAAGTAAAAATCAAATGGACAACAAAAAATCATACTGCTGTTCCTGTTGGGATTTACGCATATGGCCCTGGTGCTGAATTATTTTCAGAAGAAATGGATAATACTGATATCTTTTATAAGATGATAGAGGTTATAGATTATGAAAATGCTGCAGACGGTGTGTGCCAATGATGCCCAAGATAAAATTTATTAACTCAAAAATATGAATATTAATAAACAGTTTATCCAAGAAATCTTAGAGCCATTAAAAAAAACAACGAATGCAGCTTCTGCTGCAATTATGGATGTATATAATTCAGAAAATTTTAATACAGAAATTAAATCTGATGGTTCGCCGGTTACAGAGGCTGATAATAAAGCTAATGATATTATTACAAGCTCACTTCAAAATATAACACCAGATATTCCAGTCATTTCAGAAGAAACCTACCAGAAAGGTGATCAAAATCCCTCAGGACCATATTGGTTAGTTGATCCTCTTGATGGGACCAAGGGATTTATTAATAAAGATGGAAATTTTACTGTGAACATTGCCCTTGTTGAAAACGGCATGCCCATCTTTGGCATAATTGAAGCTCCGGCATCCGGAAAAGTCTGGTTTGGTTCATTTTTTGAACGACCTGGCAGGAGATACAGACTAGGTGCTTTGTTTGCTTTTTTAGGGCCCTTATCAATTATCCCTTGGATACTTCAAAGTAGAAACTATGGACCTTATTCTCAAACAAAAGAAATGATTAATGGAAAAATAGTTTATAAAGATGGACCACTCAGGCTCGTTATGAGCAAGAATCATCAAACCAAAACAGATAAAGACTTTTTAGCTTATTTATCTAGCAATGATATTGCTTATTCATTGGTAGAAAAGGGTAGTTCGCTAAAATTATGCGCTCTTGCTGATAATGAGGCTGATATATATCCACGATTTGGACCAACATCAGAGTGGGATATAGCAGCGGGTCATGCATGCCTTATTAAAAACGGCGGCAGAGTTTGTCAAATGGCTTCTGGCGAACATTTGGCCTATACGAAAGATGATTCTATTTTAAATCCAGCCTTTGTAGGATTTAGAAATACTTACCTAAAAGATAAATATTTAGTGCTAATAAGCGAATTTTATAAAAAATTGGTATAATTACTGATACGATATTAATTATTAATATATTTTAATATAAATTTTTTATATAAATGGGAACAGAATTACAAACAATTCAGCTAACCACTCCAGGCAAGGATATAGAATCCTATCTTGCTTGCGTGCACTCGATTCCTATTCTTACTAAAGAACAAGAGCAAGAGCTTGCGCTGAAACTATACGAGGCAGACGATTTAGATGCTGCAAGGCAACTCGTAATTCATCATTTAAGATTTGTTGTTCATATTGCACGATCTTATCAAGGCTATGGGCTACCCCTTGCTGATATCATCCAAGAGGGAAATGTCGGCTTAATGAAAGCTGTTGATAAATTTGATCCTCATAGGGGCGTTAAAGTAGTTTCTTTTGCCGTGCATTGGATTAAAGCAGAGATACATGAGTATATTCTTAAGAATTGGAGACTGGTAAAGATAGCTACTACTAAAGCCCAGCGTAAATTATTCTTTAATTTAAGAAGCAAGAAAAAAGGACTAGAATGGCTTACTAAAGAAGAGGCTGAAAAAATCGCAAAGGATTTAAATGTAGAAGTTAAAGATGTCCTTCATATGGAAAACAGGCTTTCCTCAACTGATGCCGCGTTTGACACTCCAAGTGGTGGAGATTCAGAAGATGAAATGATGTCGCCATCGCAATATTTAGAAGACAAGAGATCAGATCCAGCTTCTCTTGTAGAAACCAGCCAGATCCAAGAGCTAAACTTGGCTGAGTTAAGCGAAGCAATTAAAACACTCGACGATAGAAGTAAAGATATTATCCAAAGAAGGTTCTTATCTGAGGACAAAGTAACCTTGCATGATCTAGCAGCTGAATATGAAATTTCTGCAGAAAGAGTTAGGCAAATAGAAAATGGAGCATTAAAAAAACTTAAGGCTTTTATGTCGAATGCGGCATAAATATTATTTTAAATTTCAATGCGCTACAAATTCTTACCATCCTTTGTTAAAAGACGTGGCAGAATAACTAAATATCAAGAAAGAAACCTCCAAATTCTTTCAGAATTCCAAATACATAATTTAGATGACATCACAAAAAATAGTGACGTGTTTTCTGAGACAATTCTAGAGATAGGCTTTGGCAATGGAGAAAATTTAATATCTTTAGCTGAACAGCATCCTAATAGACTATTTATTGGTTCTGAGGTTTACCTTGCTGGGATAGGTTATTTAATTGGTGAAGTCAAAGATAGAGGCTTAAAAAACATTCGAATACATATGGGAGATATCAGACTTTTAATTGAAGAGATCTCAAAGCCAGTTTTTGATGATGTATTAATAATATGTCCAGATCCGTGGCCAAAAGCTCGGCATCACAAAAGAAGACTAATAAATAATGATTTTATAAAACTCATACATCCAACGATTAAATTGGGTGGAGAGCTTTTTATGTCAACTGATTGGAAAAATTATGCAGAATCAATTGAAGAAGTAATCAACTCATCAAAAGGTTTTAAAGTATTGGCTAAATCAAGTTATGAAAGTTCTAATTTGACTAAATTTCAAAAGAGAGCTGTTGAAGAGAATAGAGAAATTTTTAGCTTTAATTTAGAAAAACTAACTAAATAAATTAACAGTATCATTTAAGAATTTATATCCAATATCTGTAGCCTTGATACCGTCCTTTTCAAGTAATTGCTTGTTAATCCCATCAAGACGTTTATGCATAAAACTATCTGTAATATATATACCTTTGTTTTCTAAATCTTCAAATGAGACACCATGTTTCATCCTAAGTAGATTCATAGCTAAGTCTATGTCATAAGTATTAGTATCAATATATGTATCATGGGTCTTAGATGGGTTTTCTATATATGATTTAACAGCTTTTAATTTTACCATGCGTTTGATTTCCTTTTTTGAACTGACTTTGCTATGAGCTCCAGGACCGACACCTATATAGTCCCCGTACATCCAATAGTTCAAGTTATGCTTACTAAACTTATTTTTTCTTGCCCAAGAGGAAACCTCGTATTGTTTAAACTTATTTTTAGTTAATATTTTTTTAGCAGCAACTTCCATATTTTCAATCAATGTGTCGCGTGGTAACAGCAATTCTTTTTTATAAAAAATAGTATTTGGCTCAATTGTTAATTGGTATAAAGATAAGTGATTAATTTTAGAGCCACAAAATAATTCAATATCATTTTTTAATGAGTCCACTGTTTGTCCCATAACACCGTAAATTAGATCAATAGTTGTTTCTACTGAATCTAAATCTGATAACAGTTTTACAGCTTTTAATGAATCATTATCTGTATGATTTCTTTCCAAAACGCTAAGAGTTTTCTGATCAAAACTTTGAATGCCGATTGATATTCTATTGATACCAATTGATACCAAATCATTTATATAATTATCATTTACTTCTTTTGGATTTAACTCAAAATTTATTTCACAGTTATTTTCTAATAGGTATTTATTTTTAAGCATGGAAATAATGTCACTTATTATTTCTACAGATACTAATGAAGGAGTCCCGCCGCCAAAGTATATTGATTCGAATTTTCTATTATTAATGTATTTTTTAGAATTATTAATATCTTCTAATAGTGCTTTAAGCAACGCATCCTCATCTCCAGCCTGCTTATTAATTTCAATATTAAAGTCGCAGTAGGGACATCTTTTTTCACACCAGGGTAAATGGATATATAAAGATAAAGGAATTTTAGCTGGATCTTCTATTTTCAAGTTGTTTTAAGAAAAGTTTTGCAGCAATTGCTCTGTGACTAATTTTATTTTTTTCTTTAGGATCCATTGTTGCCATAGAAAACTCATAGCCCCTAGGATAAAAAATTTTGTCATAACCAAATCCGCCATCACCAGAGCTTTTAATTGAAACCTCCCCATGTATCTCGCCACTAGTAACAATTGGCATAGGATCATCTTCATTATTTAATCCAACCAGCACACAAACATAGTAAGCATGAGATGAAGTAAGGTTGCGTTCTTTAAGTCCCAAAATTATTTTATTTCGATTGTCCAGATCACTTGCATTCATTCCAGCATACCTTGCTGAATATATACCTGGTTCAAAATCTAAAGCTGGAACAACTATTCCAGAGTCATCTGCAATAGTAAAAATACCTGATTCTTTTGCTGCATTCCTAGCTTTTATTAAAGCATTTTCAAAAAAAGTTAATCCATCCTCAATTGGTTCAGAAATTCCTAAATCGTCCTGTGGTATTAAATGAAAATCAGAGAATATATTATTGAATTCCTTTATTTTTCCTTTATTTGAAGTTGCTAAAAGAATTTTGTTATTTTTTTGCAAGTAAATAAACTCCTTCACATGAAAGCAAGTTAGGCATTAATTTAGCTAATGAACTTTCTTGCCTATTCTTATTTAAGTGCATATTTTCTTTAATTATAAAGTCTTCATTATTACAAAGGTCTTCAAAATCTTTAATTGTGCATAAATGAATATTTTCTGTTCCGTACCAACTTGAGGGAAGACTAGGAGTTACTGGCATTCTCCCAAGCAGCAAAGCTAGTCTACAACGCCAATATCCAAGATTTGGAATAGTAACAATACATCTATTAGATAAATTTAGAATCTTTTTTAGTGCAACATTCGGTTCTCTTAAACATTGAATTGAGCTTGCCATAACCGCGACATCAAAATCGCAATCTTCAAACTCATCAATACCATCGTCAATATCTTTTTCTATTACGGAGATATTATTTTTTAAACATTCATTTATTCCCTGTTGGTCAATTTCTATACCATAGCCTAAGATATTTTTTTTATCTCTTAATTCAGTTAACAATGAGCCATTGCCACAACCAAAATCAATAACAGTGCTGTCAGGTTCTATCCATTTCATAACTATATTTGTTAAAGGATTTTGCATCTAACTGCCTAAAAATGTTTTGATATTGTTTTCATATCTTTCAGTTCTAAATAAGAAACTATCATGGCCTTGAACCCCATCTAATTCAAGATAAGATGATGCTATATTAGCCTTCATAGCTGCTAATTGTATTTCTTTGCTCCTATCTACTGGGAATAGCCAATCAGTTTTAAAACCCACAATTAGTAATTTTGCTTTAATATTTTTTAAGGCCTCATCTAACTTATTATTAAATTTTTTTGCAGGATCAAAACTGTCCATTGCTTTTGTCATTAATATATAAGAATTGGCATCAAACTCTTCAGAGAATTTTTCACCTTTATACTGAAGATAGTTTTCTACTTGATAGTCTACAGTTTCACCCACTTTAGAATCAGAGTCTTGCATCTTTCTTCCAAATCTATCATTCATACTATCTTCAGATAGATAGGTAATGTGGGCTAACATGCGGGCAGCCTTAAGACCACTTTTTGGAAAGAGACCCTTCTTAAGATAGTCACCTTCATAAAAATTTATATCTTTTCTTATTGACTCTCTTGCCACTTCATTTAATGCAATATTTTGAGAGCTTGCTTTAGCAGCAGCAGCAATAATTCCAGCTTTCTTAACTTTATCTGGGAATGTTATAGCCCATTGTAATGCTTGCATTCCTCCTAAACTGCCACCTAATACACAAGCCCAAGCATTTATACCTAATTTTTTTTGTAGCATCTCTTGCGAATTTACCCAATCTAGAACAGATATATCTGGGAAGTCTTTACCATAATAATCATCTGTTTTTTCACAATGAGAAGTTGGTCCAGTCGATCCAAAACAACTTCCTAAATTATTTGGAGCAACAACAAAATATTTATTAGTATCAATTGCCTTATCAGGCCCAATAAGCTCATGCCACCAACCAGCTTTTTTGTCAGTACTCGCTGATCCAGCTGCATGATGGCTTCCAGAAAAAGCATGACAAACTAAAACCGCATTTGATTTACCAGAATTTAATTCTCCATAGGTTTCTACGATTAGATTAAAACTATCCAAACCAGCGCCAGATTCAAGCTTTATGCCTGAGCTAAAATGGTGAACTTTTTGTTCAGTTTTCACAAGATAACTCTAACAAGAGAAGCCAGCAGAATATCAACCTGATTCAAGATTATAAGAACTAATAAAGGAGAAAAATCTAAACCACCCATTGATGGAATGTAATTCCTAATAGGAGATAAAATTTTATCTGATATTTCATCTATGAGTTGAAGGAGAGGATGTGGATTACCTGGCGAAACCCAGCTTAAAATAACACCACCAATCACAGAAAACAAAAGGATTTGGCTAATACTGCTTAATACATTAAATGTTGCATAGACTATCAAATCAAAAATTTCATAAGCTGAACCGGTAATAATATAAAAACTTATAAATTTGAAAGTAACAGCAGCTAGCAATATACCAACTATGTTGCCTGCTATCATCGTAAAAATGCTAGTAAGCGGACTTAATAACTTTACAAAGCTTTTTACAACTGGATTATAGTAATTAACTCTAAGAAATCTTAATACTAACAAGATAACACAAGCATAACTCAGAGATCCTAACAACAATGCAGCTACAGAAGTCATATTACAAATTCCTTTTCTTTAATACTCATCACCCAACTCTTTAGATCGATTCACTGCACTAATTATGCCTTTTTCAAATAATTGAAGTACATTATTACCTTTTAAAGAATTAATTCCAGCTTCTGTAGTCCCTCCCTTAGAAGCAATCAACTTAATTGCTTCATTTAAGCTCGTACCATTATTAATAGAGGAAGAAATACCATCTAAAAAATTAACCATAATATCATTAACATCTTTTTTATCGTTATTGCATAATCTTAATAAGTGCTGCTCATAAACCTCTAATAGGTAAAAAAAGTAAGCTGAGCCACTTCCTATAAGACCGGTGAAAACATTCATTTCATCTTCATTTTTTAAAATAATGCTTTTGCCAACTTGATCAAATATTTTTTTTGCTTCTTTGACAAGCTCTTTATTATTATCTTCTCCATATACTGCCGTTATACCTTTTTTAAATGCTGATGCGGTAATAGGCATTGCACGAACAATCTGCGCTTCATTAAAATATTTATTTAAATTTTCTATTTTTATTCCAGCTACAACACTAATTAATTTAGGCGATAGAGTAATGTCTGAAATTTCTTTTAGAGCATTATTTGCATCTTTTGGCTTTACCGCAAGAATCACTAGTGCTTCAGAATGAACAGGATTTTTTTTGTTCTGAGCATTGATACCCATTTCTTTTAATTTATTTTTATTAATAGGATTTCTATCTATAAAGGAAATATCTTTAACTGAGACACCACTAGAAATTAAGCCTTGAATAATAGATTGACTAATATTTCCACAACCATAAAAGACAATTTTATTCATAACCTTTTACCAAAGATAGATTCACCAACTCTTATCATGTTAGAACCAGATCTAATTGCTGATTCAAAGTCTGAAGTTGTTCCCATGGATAGAGTTTTAGCACCTGGATATGCTGACTTAAGATTTGCATGAAGAGCAAAACATTTTTTCATTACATCTTCATTGTCTTTTTGATTATTAGTTATTTTCGGGAGCACCATAATTCCTTTTAATTTGAGATAGCTTTTCTCACGAATCAAGGCTGCATAATTTAGTAACTCATTTGGATTAATTCCAGATTTAGTATTTTCGTTATCAATATTAACTTGAATACATACATTCATAATTTTTTGAATTTCTTCACAATGCGCGTTTAACTTAGAAATAATTTTTTCTCTATCTAATGAATGTACCCAATGAGCATTAGCAGCAACTAATTTAACTTTATTCGACTGTATTGGTCCAATAAAATGCCATATGATATTTTCTTCTTTTAATTCCTTTGCTTTTTCAGATAATTCTTGTGCAAAGTTTTCTCCAAAATTGTTAATGCCAGATTTGCACACTTCTTTAATTAAAGATTTATCTTTTTTCTTAGATACTGCAATTATTGATATATCGCTCTCTTTTTTAGATGCGGCTAAGCAAGCTTCATTAAACTTCTCTTTGAATAATTTAAGATTATCTTGTATCAAATTTCGCATCTTGTCTTGATGATAGGAGAAAGGCCTATTCTAATTACAACTTCTCTTGCATTATTTACTTCAGATTTATTTTTATAAGGCCCAAGCATCACACCAAATAAAACTCTATCAATAGAATCTATTTTTTCAATATATGGATTTAAATTCATGCTCGTAAGTTTATATAGCATTTCAGATGCAAAGTTTTCTTTGCCATATGCCTCAACCTGAAGCATATAGGTACAATCTGATTTATTGATAACTTCTTCAATTTCAACAAGAACTGTTTGATCTTTAAGTTTTTCTGGAAAAGTAATAGAAACATTATTTTCTGAAGGCGGGCTTGGCTGAAATATTTCTAGGTTTGTATCAAATAAATAAAAAGATATAGAAATGACTGCCAATGAAGCGGTAAATAGCATGGCTATTATCCTTGTTTCAAAGACTGGATTTTGTTTATTCTTAGATTTAAAAATAGCTTTATTGCTTTTATTCTTCCTCTTTTTTTTATTAACTCTTTGAGCAAAATCTTTCATAATTTCACTACATTTTATCTAAAGCTTTGATGCCTAGGAGATCTAAACCAGAAGAAATAACTAGCTTCACTAGAGATAGACTTCGTATAATTGATTCTTGATTTTCTTCTGATTCTTTTAGGATTGGATTGTCATTATAAAAACTATGAAGAAGATGGGAGAGATCTCTCAAATAAAACACTATTAAATGCGGTTGAAGAGTTTCTGCGGCACGTTGAATTATTCCTGGAAATTTTGAAGATTCATGAATTAGCTGATCACATGCCATATATCTACCCATCTCTATTGCAGTATGCGCTTTTGGCAAATCAATTTTATTTAATTTATATTTAGCTTGTACTGAACTTATTCTTGCGTGAGCATATTGAATATAAAATATTAAATTTTCTTTATTTTGAGATTTAGCTAACTCTATATCAAAATCAAGATGTTGATCAGCTTGTTTTGATAAATAATAAAACCTTGCAGCATCAACACCAATTTCACTTATTAAGTCTTTGAGGGTGTAAAAGCTTCCACTCCTTGTAGACATTTTTAATCTTTTCTTTCCTTCAAACAGATTGGCAAACTGAACTAACTGCACAAAAAGTTTTTCCTTTGAAAAACCTAAACCTTCTAGAGATGCTTCAATTCTTTTTATATAACCATGATGATCAGCACCCCATACATTTATAAGTTTATCGAAACCTCTATCAACCTTGTGCTTATGATACGCAACATCTGATGCAAAATAGGTGGCTCTACCATCTTCTCGCACAAGAACTCTATCCTTGTCATCTCCTGCATCATCAGTCTTTAACCATAAAGCTCCATTCTTTTCATATGCCAAGTCTTTATCTTTTAATTGCTGGATAGCTGATGAAATCTTAGAGTTTTTATCATCAAGAAATCCTAAGCTAGATTCAAAATACCACTCATCAAACTCAACTTTAAAATCCTTTAGATCATCCTTAATACTTTTTAAAACTATCTCTAAAGACTTTTGTTTTACTTCTTTCCAAAGTTCAGGATCTTGAGCTTGGAACTCTAAAATTAGGTAATCTATTTCTTCTTCGGGATCAGTTGGAAGTTTAGAGATAATTTCTTTAATAAGATCATTTGTTAAAATAGTTTCACGTTTTATTACTTTTGATATGTCTTGAATATATTTTCCTTTATAACCACTGCTAGGAAATTCCGGTTCGGAAAAACAGCGAAAAATTCTTAACATAACACTTATTGTAAGGATATCAATTTGTCTTCCTGCATCATTAATATAATATTCCTTGAAGACAGAATAACCATTTGCTGTAAGAATTTTACCTATTGCATCACCAAAAGCAGCTCCTCTGCCATGACCAACGTGAAGTGGCCCAGTTGGATTAGCAGAAACAAATTCAATTTGTATTTTTTTTCCATTACCAATCGATGATGTTCCAAATTTTGAACCCAAGCTTAATGATTGACTGATAATATTTGAGAAAAAAGTTCTATTTAAGAAGATATTAAGAAATCCTGGGCCAGCAATTTCGATAGAATCTATTTCTGCTAAATCATTTAAAAAAGCTTTTACATTTGAAGCTATATTTCTTGGGTTTTCTCCAAGCATACTTCCAGCAACAAGCGCTACATTTGTTGTTATATGCCCTTTACCAAGATCATCTGTAATTTCAGTTTTATATTTTTTTTTGATTGCATCTATTTCGGATTTAACAAGATTACTATCATTATCAAGATAGCTTTTAATATGATTATCAAAAAAATCTATCATGACTATACTCTGCTTACGTAACTCTCAGAACGAGTATCAACTTTTATAGTTTCACCCTCATTTACAAATAAAGGAACTTGAATGCTTACTCCAGTTTCCAGTTCAGCTACTTTAGTAGCACCCGAAACAGTGTCTCCTTTTACGCCTGGTTCTGAAGCTTTTACTACAAGATTTACAAATACAGGAGGCTCTACACTAATAGGTTGATCATTCCATAACACAATTTCACATTTTTCTTGTCCCACTAGCCATTTCTTTGCATCCTGCATTAATTTTTTATCAACTTCTAATTGATCAAAATTATCGGGATCCATAAAGTTCCATATCTCGCCATCGGAATAAAGATAATCCATTTCCCTATGATTAATGTCAGCAGTTTCTACACTTTCACCTGATTTAAATGTTTTATCTATAACGTTGCCAGTAAGCAAATTTCTATATTTGACTCGCATTACAGCCTGTCCTTTGCCTGGTTTATGGAATTCATGCTCAATAATAGAACAAGGAGCTCCATCTAATAAAAGCTTAGTTCCATTTTTAAACTGGTTTGTTGAAATTTTCATAATATACTATAAGTCTATTTTAAAGGGGTGATTGCCAAATGAACAAATTATTTATTTTAGTTATAACAATATTAATCACAGTTTCATGTTCTACAAATGATTCTAAGGCCAAAACTATATCTGATGTAGAAACTTTCTTAGAAAGAGTGGAACAGGAGGATAAAGCTCTTGGTCCAGTAATTTCATCTGCATATTGGATCAGCTCTAATTTTATAACTTACGACTCACAAATGATAGTTGCTGATTTTGGTAAACGTTATTCTTTAATGTCTGTTGAAAGAGCAAATGAGGCTGCAACGTTTGATAGCTTAGATCTTCCTGAAGATATGAGAAGAAAATTAGATCTCATTAAAGGTGGTTTTGTGATGCCGGCACCATTGGATGAAGATCTTGCTGGTGAATTAGCAGACATAGAATCTGAATTAGGAGCAATGTATGGCTCCGGAAGTCATTGCTTTAGTGAAGATGAGTGTTACGACCTCGAAGCTTTTGAGCAAATAATAGATTCATCAAGAAATTCTGATGAGCTTTTAAAAGCATGGGCTGGCTGGCGAGAAATTGGTAAGCCGATGAAGGATAAATATTTACGTATGGTCGAGATAGGAGAGCTTGGCGCTAAAGATCTAGGTTATGACGGATTAACTGATCTTTGGTTCAGTAAGTATGATATGCCAGCTGAAGAGTTCTTGGCAGATACTGATAGGGTATGGGAGGAGGTTAAGCCTTTGTATGATGCGCTTCAATGCCATGTTAGGGATAAACTGGTTGATGAATACGGCAATGATGTAATGCCAGATAATGGAATGTTGCCTGCGCATATCCTAGGAAATATGTGGGGACAATCATGGGCAAATATTTATGATTTAGTCTTTGAAGAGGACCCTAACACCGAATCAATAGATCTTACATCAATTATCCAAGACAAGAATTTATCTGAAATTGAGATGGTTGAAATAGCAGAAGATTTTTTCTTATCTTTAGGATTTGAACCACTCCCAGATACTTTCTGGGAAAGATCTTTATTTGTTAAACCGCAAGATAGAAATGTAGTATGTCATGCATCAGCATGGGATCTTGATCCAGCAACTAAAGATGTACGAATTAAAATGTGCATTGAAAAAAATGCTGAAGATTTTGTAGTTATTCACCATGAGCTTGGTCATATATTTTACTATCAAGCATATAATCATCTTCCATCTGTTTACAGAAGTGGAGCAAATGATGGTTTTCATGAAGCTGTAGGAGATCTTCTTTCCCTATCAATAACGCCTGACTATCTCACTCAAATTGGCTTTGTTTCGGAGGCAGAAGCTGATGCTGCAGAAAAAGATCCTATAGCCCTCTTAATGAAACAAGCTCTTGATGGAGTTGTCTCTTTACCCTGGACTTTAATGCTTGATAAGTGGAGATCAGGAGTTTTTACCGGAGAGATTACAGAAGAAAATTTGAATTCTAGTTGGTGGGAATTAAGAGAGAAGTATCAAGGTATAACATCGCCAATGACTAGAGGTGAAGAATTTTTTGATCCTGGCGCTAAATACCATATTCCTGGAAATACGCCATATACTCGATACTACTTGGCAAAGATTATGCAATATCAATTTCATGAATCATTATGTAATGAAATGGGTTTTGAGGGACCATTGCACGAATGCTCTATATATGACAATCCTGAAGCAGGAGTGAAAATAAGAAATATGTTAGCAATGGGGCAAAGTAAACCTTGGCAAGATGCATTTGAAGCTTTGACTGGAGAAAGGGCGTTAAGCGGGCGCTCAATTTTAAATTATTATAAGCCACTACAAGACTGGTTAGAAAAAGAAAACCAAGGTCGTTCGTGTGGCTGGGAGTAGACTATGAAACCGATACATTATTTATTTTTTGCTTTAGTAGCATTTGTTATTCCATTTGGTATTACTTTATTAATTGGGAATCAAGTAGTTCAAAACATAGTTTTGGCAATATTTTTAATTCAATGGATCGCATTTATTCCAGCCTATGCGCTTCAAACAGAAAAGTTTTATGATTTAACTGGAAGCATTACATACACTAGTGTATTTGCTTATTGTATTTACTTAGCGCTATCTCAAACTATCAACTGGGGCTCTATAATAATATCAGTTTTAGTAATTGTTTGGGCCTTAAGGTTAGGCAGCTTTTTATTTTTAAGAATATCTAATGACGGAGAGGATAAAAGGTTTAGAACAATTAAACCTTCCTTTACTCAGTTTTTCATGACATGGACCCTGCAAGGAACATGGGTATCTTTGTGCTCTTTGTGCGCTATTACAGGTATAGCAAGTAATGCAGGCATTATTACTAATTCTATCTTCTTTGTTGGACTCTTTATGTTTATTGGTGGATTTGCTATTGAAGTGGTTGCAGATCAACAGAAAACAGCATTTAGATCATTGCCAGAAAATAGAGATAAATTCATAACATCTGGCTTGTGGAGCAGATCAAGACATCCTAATTATTTTGGTGAAATAACTTTATGGACTGGAGTTGCAGTTATGTCTTTTTCTTCATTATCAGGACTAGAGTTTATTACTTTAATATCGCCAATATGGACATATTTCTTGCTTGTTAAAATTAGCGGAGTAAGAATGCTGGAGGGGAGAGGTAAATCAAAATGGGGTAATGATCCAGAATATATTTCATATATGGAAAATACACCCTCTGTGATGATTAAATTTTGGTAACTCTTTGTATAGGAAAATGCAACTAATTGAGACAGTTCTCAATAAATAAATTTGTTAAATTTTGCACTAACTTGTTAGAATGTCTAAACTTTAAAAATAGTTATTGTATTAATAGCTATCAGGTAATAGGGAGCAACTAAATATGTTGAAATTACGAGCCATAATTATGTCTCTTGCTTTATTGATTCCTTTTGTGGGAAACACAACTGAAATGGAATTAGTTTTAGAGGCAGGCAGAGAAAATTCTAAAGAATCTGCTATATCTCAAGACAAGATTGATAACACAGAAAAACAGACTGATAAAATTGTTAATGAATGGAAAGTCGTCTCTAAACAAGTTGAGGGACTCAAAATTTATAATGAGCAAAAAAGGATCCAAATCCAAGCTCAATTAGAGCTTATGGATAAGCTCGATGATCAATTAACTCAAGTAGTTGTTATGCAAAGACAAATACCACCTTTAGCTCAGAGAATGTTAGAAGGATTAGAAAAATTTGTCGACTTGGATGTCCCATTTCACCTTGAAGAAAGAAAACAAAGACTTGATTTGGTTAGGAGCTCTCTATCTAATCCAAAAGTCACAGCTTCTGAACAAGTTAGGCAGATCTTAGAGGCATATAATATAGAAAGCGAATATGGTAGAAAGATTGACGCTTTTGAATCGCCAATTGTCATAGATGGACAAGAAATTGTTGCAAATGTTCTCGTTGTTGGAAGGATAGGTATGTTTTATCAAACAAAAGACGAGAGAACTAGCGGCATTTGGGATAAGAAAGCTAATGACTGGGTTGAGCTAGATAGTGGATATAGAACTGCAATAAGAGATGGAATTAGAATGGCTAAAAAATTAGCACCAACAGATATGCTGATGTTACCAGTAGTAGTTAAGGAGCAAAGCTAATGAAACGTTTAAATATATTTTATTTTTTAACAATTTTAACTTTTGCTTATCCTGCTTTTGCTCAAGATACAGAAGAAGTTGTTGATCAGGAGCCAACTACTGTAGAAGCTCTATTAGCCCTTGTTAAAGAAGGTAAAGTTAAGGAGCAAGCAGAAAACGCAAAAAGAGAAGCTTCCTTTTTGGCTGACAAAAATAAACAAGCTAGTATTTTGGCTGCAGAAAAAAGAGAGCTTGCAAGACAAGAAAGAATTGCTGATAAGCTTGAAGCAGAATATAAAGCAAATCAAGAAATCTTAAGAGTTAAAGAAGAGGCTTACAAGAAAGAATTAGGCTCACTTGTTGAGCTGTTTGGTCATCTGCAAAGTTCTGCGGGTGAAGCTTCATCTATGTTTGCCGATTCATTAACTTCTGCAGAGTTTGGTTTAGAAAGAGTTAAATTCTTAAATGATTTAACTGGCAAGATGTCTGAAACAACTGAACTTCCGACTATTAGAGAGATTGAAAGACTTTGGTATGAGATTCAAAATGAAATGGTTGCAGGTGGTAATGTTGTTAAATTTACTACAACTGTAATTGATGTTGATGGAGAAACTAGTGAATGCGAGGTAACCCGTGTTGGACTATTTAATGCTGTTTGTGATGGCAAATATTTAGAATTTGCATCATCAAAAGGTCAATATGCATTCCTTCCAAGACAACCAGCAGGAAGATATACAAAAAGTGCTAAGAATTTAGGTGAGGCTACTGGAGGAGAACAGGTTAAATTTGGAGTCGATCCGACAGGCCCTACAGGCGGAAGTTTATTAGCTAATTTAATTCAAACACCATCTCTAGCTGAAAGAGCGGCTCAGGGTAGAGAAGTAGGTTATGCAATTATTTTTGTAGGTATCATTGGTGTTGCTATAGCATTCTGGAAACTCTACAGTCTTTATATGGTTGGTATTGCTGTTAATAAACAAACAAAATCAAAAACAGCTGATACAAATAATCCTTTAGGAAGAGTTTTAAAAGTAGGTCAAGATAATTTCAAAAAAGATATTGATACTCTTGAATTAAGATTAGCTGAAGCTATTATGGCTGAACGACCTTCTATCGAAAGAGGTATAAGTGTAGTTAGGATAATCTCGGTAGTTGCTCCTTTAGCTGGTCTTTTAGGAACAGTTACCGGAATGATTGTTACTTTCCAACAAATTACTCTATATGGAACTGGTGATCCTAAATTAATGGCTGGCGGTATTTCACAAGCATTAGTTACAACAGTTCTGGGGCTTTTAGTAGCTATCCCAACAACTCTTCTTCATTCCTTTACTGCATCTTCATCTAAAGGAATCATTAGTATATTAGAGGAACAGAGTACAGGGATACTGGCTGAACATTCAGAGAGTAGCTAGTTTTATATATGTATGAAATAAGTGAAGCATTTGTCTCTATAAGAGACTTTATGGAGCAAGGTGGAGATGTCTTATGGGGCATAGCTATTTTAGTTCTGTTTATGTGGACTATGATCTTTGAAAGAATTTTTTACTATGCTCAAGGTTATGATGAATATATATCTGGTTTAGTTAAGCAATGGGAATCAAGAGAAGATAAAACCTCTTGGTATGCATTACAGATTCGTGAAAAGTATATGTCCCAAGCTAGAGTAGAAATAAATAGAAACCTGTCACTTATTCAATGTTGTGTAGCCGTGGCCCCATTATTTGGCTTATTAGGAACTGTAACTGGAATGATAGAAGTTTTCCAAGTTATGGCTTTTAATGGAGGCGGTGATGCAAGATCTATGGCAGGCGGAGTTTCTAAAGCAACACTACCAACTATGGCAGGAATGGTTGTTGCTTTATCAGGAGTATTTGCAACAATTTATTTAACCAGTGCCAGTGTAAAAAGAGAGCAAATGTTAAATGACGTTATTAAAAGATATTAGGAGATTATTGTGAGAAGAGGTTCAATAGCAAGCGCGGTTAAAGAAGAAGAAAGTGAAATTAATATGACTCCAATGTTGGATGTTGTATTTATCATGCTAATTTTCTTTATTGTTACCGCAAATTTTATTAAAGAGCCAGGCCTAGAGATTAATAGACCAGACTCTGACACAGCAGAAACTCAAGAAAATGCTGCCATATTGATTGCAGTGGGCCCTACTGGTGAGGTTTGGATGGATGGAAGAAGAATAGATGTAAGGCAAGTAAAAGCAAACGTCGTAAAGATGCTTGCTGACAATCCTCAAGGATCTGTTGTTATCCAAGCAGATGAAAAGGCAGTTGCAGATACAATTATTAAAGTTATGGATGGAGCTAGAGAAGCTGGCGTATCTGCAATATCACTAGCATCAGAACCTAAATAAATTTTAACATGGCGACGACATCAGCTAACAAATCTATAGACTTAAGTACTCCACTGGCTTTTTTATCTAAGAATAAATATATTTCTGGAGGAGTTTTAGCTTCAATTGTTGGGTTGGTTTTATTTTTTATTATGGTCCTTTTAATATCTCTTGGTGATAGCGGTATTAAAGAGGATAAATCTGTTAAATTAGTAGATATTGTTATGCCTGAACGAGATATTGATACTTTGCTTCAAGAAGTAGATAAGCCTGATGAACCGGAAGAACAGCCTGATGATATCGCTCAACCAGAAGTGGACTTACAGCCTCTTGCTGGAGTAGATGTCACTGTTGCCAAACCAAAAGCAAATATAAAAGCCGGCGGCTCATTTTTTAAAGATGGAGAGTATATGCCACTATTTGCTGTACAACCTCAGTATCCAAGAAGAGCTCAAGAAAGAGGTACAGAGGGCTTTGCAATTATACAATTTACAATTACTGAGCAAGGAACAGCAGAAAATCCTGTAGTTGTTGAAGGAAAATGTGGCGATATAAATGATCCTAATGTTGTTATGAGAGATTGCTCCATATTTAATAACTCCTCTATAAGAGCTGCAGCAAAATTAAAATATAAGCCAAAAATTGTTGATGGAAATCCGGTAAAAGTGGACAATGTTTTATATAGATTTAGATATGAAATGCAAGATGATGATTAATATAAAAAAACGTAATATTACCTCGCTTTGCACTGCTTTAATAACAGCATTTATATTCATGCCTATTGAGTCATTTGCTCAATCAAATGAGTCCAGCAAACCCAAAAAACAAACTACATACAAAAAAGCAAGAGTGCTTCAAACTAAAACAGCCAAAGAAATGGCTAAATTCTATGAGGCTTATGAAAGAGTAAAGATTATAAAGGTTAAGGATACTGACAAAAATTCAGAAACATTTGGTCAAATGATTGATAAAGAGGAACCGGATCCAGACTGGGTAACTGCTAAAAGTATTTTAACTAAGCTTAGAGGAAATGCTGAAAACATGAAAAGTTATGATAGGTCAGTAATGTGGAATTCATGGGGTTTTGTCTATTATACAGAAGAGTCAGAAAAAGATAGTGAAGAGGCAGACTATACCAAAGCAATGGATGCTTACACTAAAGTTATCAATGAAGAAGACGTAACACTCCCATTAAGGAATCAAGTTCTTCTTACTTTGGCAACGCTTCATATGATTGAAGAAGAGTATAAAAAAGGTATTGAACTTATTCTTATGTGGATGGATCAGGTAGAAACAGTAACAGCGCAATCATGGTCTTTACTAGCAACCGCATACTTTCAGCTTGAGGAATACACCAACGCATTGGATGCTCAAATTACAGCTGTGGACATGGCAGAGGTTGAAGGTTATACCCCAAAAGAAAATTGGTATGTGATTATGGCTGCATGCTATGAAGAGCTCAAAAAACAACTGGGAGAAAAAGAAACTTTATACAAACAATTAGAAATATATGAAATATTGGTTAATTTATATCCAAAGAAACGATACTTCCTGCAATTAGGCCAAGCATATGGTGCTCTTGAAAGAGAAAAGGATTATATGATTACCTTAAATGCAGCTTATCAAAGTGATTATCTAGATAAAGAAGGGGAATACTTGACACTTGCTCAATTACTTTTGATGAATGGAAATCCATATTGGGCAGCCAAGGTAATTGTAAGCGGGCAGCAAAAAGAGGTTTTTGTTACAAATGAAAAAACTAAAAAAGAAGAGTTAAAGCCGGTAGTAAAAGATTCAGAAAAAAATCTAAAATTACTCGCTGATGCTTGGAGAATGGCGCAAGAAATTGATAAAGCTATACCAGTCCTAGAAAAAGCAGCAAAAATATCAGAAGACGGCGAAAATTACATTCTACTTGGAAATTTATATTTAGTTGAAGATAGACTTAATGAAGCAATTGATGCAATTCAAAAAGGTATTAAAAAAGGAAAAATTAAAAAGATATCCCAAGCCTATCTAACACTAGGGCAAGCTCAATACGAATTAAAGAATTTTGAAGAAGCCAAAAAACAATTTAGAATGGCAGCAAGAGATAAAGATAAAAAGATTAAGAAAACTGCTAATAGTTGGATTAAATATACTGAAAATGAAGAAGCTCGAGCTAAAAATCTCCAATTAAGAAGAGACTATATTAAGCAATCATAACCTTTCGTAGGTTTCCAAAGTAAAATCATATTGGTTATCATCATTCTTGAAGTATTGTTTTTTTGATTTCAAATCCCATTCATTTAAATCAATCTCAGGATAAAACACGTCACCATCAATAGAACAATTGACTCTTGTAAGGATCAGCTTGTTAAAAATATTAATTGAATCCCTAAATAAGTAGCCTCCACCAATTATTACAATTTCTTTGATACCGTCTTGAGATTTA
>Ga0209503_10000306_pt1 | contig 32981 bp, 15 predicted proteins | sample SouAtlMetagenome_2_FD_187448 | JGI IMG/M metagenome (GOLD analysis project Ga0209503, IMG submission 187448) | Marine eukaryotic phytoplankton communities from Atlantic Ocean - South Atlantic ANT15 Metagenome (SPAdes) (version 2) | ecosystem: Environmental > Aquatic > Marine > Oceanic | place... | reverse complement strand
TGGCGGTGGCGAGGGCGGCGGCGGTGGCGAGGGCGGAGGCGGAGGGTGCGGTGACGGTGGTGGCGGTGGCGCTGGGGGAGGCGGTGGCGGTGGTGGCGGTGACGGCGGTGGTGGCGGCGGCGAGGGCGGCGAGGGCGGCGGAGGGGGCGGCGGGCTTGCGACTTGCTTGTCGTACTCGACGGCGGCTTGGATGAGCAGGAAGTTGATCACGAAGCTGAGGACCACCGTGACCAGGCCCGGGATGAGCCGATTGCGGTTGGTGGGACGGCGCGTGTCGCGTATGTTGGTGTCGTCGGCACCGGCCGGTGCGCCCGTCGCCAGCATCCTCGCGGTCGCCGACTTGAGGACGAGCGGGTTGCGCTCAATCGAGGCCGGCCGCATGGCGTCCGGGCACAATTTGACAGCCCCGCACCTCTGCTTACTTACACACGCCGCGTGCACTCTTACTGCGTCGACTTGAGCCTGTTGGGTGCCGCCAAGCCGCCCTTGTTATTAGGCCAAACTTGGGGCATAGGGGTAGAGCAGACCAAGCGAGGGTCATGGGCAAGGGTTCGTCCCCCTTTGTGCAAATCGCCATCTACGGTGGCCTCGCTGTCGCGGTCATCGCGCTCGCCATCATTGGCGGCATCGTGCTCAGCGTGCTCAACGACGGCGAGAACCACAAGGATGCGATGATGATGTCCCCGCCGCCGGCGCCGCCGCCAGGCGCGCGCATGCGCGCCATGTCCGAGCACGAGGAGGTTTACGGCCGCGGCAATTCGCACTTTGATCTCAGCAAGAAGGAGAAGGCCATCTTTTCGAGCCTGGCGCACCGCAAGATGATGAGCGGGAAGCCTTCGAGGTAGGGTGGTGGCCGGGGAGCGGAAACGGCTGTGCGCGAGAGTGCGGGTCGAAGCGCTAGGGCTGTGTGGCGCACCGCTGCATGTGTATATGCGTGCGTGTCAATCAATTGGAAACCCCCTTGAGTTTTTCCCCATGAATAGCACTGAGGCGAGGCACGCGTCGCTTGTCTCGGTGGCCAATGCGCAGCACTGCCGCTCGTCGCTCCTCACGCCAACCAACGTGTCGATGCATACGCTCCCAGAAACGGCCTCGTTCGCCAACGTCGACACGCTCGCAAGCGCCGTGAAAACCACGTCGTACATTGCCACGCAGGGAAAGGACCTGGTGTTCTCGGTACGCCTCGGTGCGGCGCACGGCAAGCCCGCAGACGACGAAAAGGAACAGGAGAAGGATGAGGAGGATGAGCCGCCGCGCCCCAAGAAGCGAAGGCGCGACACCTCTGCCGAGGAGGCGGACCGCGTGGCCTCCGCGCGATTGCGCCTCTCCAAGTCCGTGCCGTCGCTGCCGAGCGACGAGCTCGACATTGCGCAGCAGGTTTTGACCCGGCTGGTGCTCAACCTGCGCGGCCCAAACGGCGAGATCGTGGTCCAGTCGTACGCGCTGCTGTCCAAAAAGCTTGGCGCAGACGACAGCCGTGCGCGGGTGGTCATCGCCGTGCGCCTGAACGCGGGAATCGAACTCAAGGTGGAGCTGCTCAAGACCTGCTTGGGCGCGTGCTGGAACGACGGGTTGCTCACCACGCTCCCGACGCTCCAGGGCATCGGCAAGGTGGAGCTTCCGCTCTCGGAAGAGGCGGCGGCCGCCGCCTTTTTTGGGAACATGTCCCTGTTACTAGTCACGAGCGTGCGGCCCAAGGAGTCGTAGAAGCGGTGGGTCGGCCGACAGGCGGCCCCGCGTGTTTCTTGACACGCGTCATTTTTTCCCTTCGGGTTTTGCAACTTTTATAAACTACACGATCACGGCAAACCGCTAACCGGCACGACGCCCATCTGATCGAGAACTGCAACAGCGACGATAAAAAATGGTGCAAAACCCGGACGATGTGAGCGGCGGCAGCGAGCAGGAAGACGACTCCGAGATGGACCAGTCGGGCGGCTTGGGATCGCGCGTTTTCGACAGCGACGAGGACGAGGACGAAAGCAACACAGCCCAAGCCTTGCGTGAGGACGTGCGCTTACGTCGGATGGACGACGACGACGACGACAATGGCGACGATGACGATGACGATGACGACGAGCTCCCGCCGCCCACAAACCCGAGGCATGCGGGAGGCACGATGGACCAGTACCTGATGCCCAGGGCCGTGGGGGCCAAGAAGCCCACCCCCATTGGGCTTGGCGCCAAGCCCGCGGCAAAGCGGAGCAGCAAGTCGCCAGAGTCCTTGCCGGCGGTGCGCAAGACGTCCAGCAACGGGACGAGTTCGAAGAGCAAGCCAAAGGAGACCCAGCGCACGTTCACACCGCACAGCGACAGCGACGACGACGACGACGATGGGCCGGCGATCACGACGACGGCCGAGGAGCTCCGGAACCCAGGTGTGCCGCTTCCGGCGCACGACTGCATGCAGGAGTTTGAGCAGCAGCGCACCAGCAACCTCCACTCGGGGGCGCACTCGGACACGGCACCGAAGGTGCACGACTCGGCGCACAGTGCTGTCTACGCCATGAAGAACGAGAAGACCAACCGGTGGTGGCACGTGTCGTCGGAGCTGTTCCTGTACGCGCCCGACAACCGCAAGAACGCGCCCTTTGAGTTTACGCTGGAGGAGCTCACGATTACGAGCACGCCGCTTCGGAAGGCGATGCAGAAGAAGCTGTGCGATGACAGCATCGCCTTGATAGGCAACTCCGCGATCATCCTCAAGCTTCCGGTCGATGGGAAGCTGGACGGCTCGCTCGCGGACGCGCCCGGCATCGTGATGGCGGTCCCTTACACCCTCAAGTCGGGAGGGACCGAGTTCCAGGACATTCGCAACAAGCTGGCGGTCGACGGCAAGCCCGTAGAGAACCTCGTGGGGCTGCTTGCGCTCGATCGTGAGGCGGTCAAGACCGTCTATGCGCAGCCCCAATGCCCACTCCCCGCAACGTTTGACCCCCACTCCAAGAGCTCGTCGTGCACCAAGTGGAAGCACGTGTCCAAGCTCGAGGATTACTTTGGCAAGAAGGACAGCAAGTGGGACCTTAACGCGCAAGGCGTGGGCAAGGGCTCGAAGGGCGCGTCCAAGCGGTCCAGCGAGACCGTCAGCGGCGGTGGCGGCGGCGGCGGCGGCGGCGGCAGCAAGGCTGATGGCAAGCGGCAAGCGACGGACGGCGGAAGCTCGGCGCAGGCGCAGGCGCAGGAGGAGGCGCAGGCGCAGGAGGTTGCGCACGTGATCCAGGAGAATGGCATCGTTCCCCGATGGTCGGTCTCGATGATGAAGCAGTTCGCGCACACCCGAGAGCCGTGCGCCGTCAGCTACGTGGAGCTGTCCTGCGATGAGAACCAGATGTTCACACTCATGAAGGCTGGGCCGGGCAAGTGGGTCCTTCTCAAGTGCCTCGAGTCGTGAGGACCGAGCGAGGCGCAAATGGATATGGCACATTGGTGTGTGGATAAGTGAGCGGAGGGTGTGCGGGTGTTGCGGGCGGGTGGGAGTGGGCTAGTGTGGGAGTGTGCGTGCGCGCGTGCCCGTGCGCGCGCAACAAATGAAATCGATCACGTTCAGCTTGCCGCCGCTCAAGGAGCGGCAAGCGGCGGCGGCGTACTGCCAGGATCGCGATTGCGCGGTCTCGCAGTTGCCGCATGCGCCGCACGCTGTGCCCAGCATGCGCGGCATCATGCCCGTCAACGCGCCCGCGTTGGCGTTGGCGCCACCGCCGCCCGTCCGCTTGTCGCCCTCCACCTTCACGTTCACGCTGAGCAGAGTGGGCGCGGTGGGCGCGGCGGGTGCTGGGGCGGTGCTCGGGGGCGTGGCCATGGTGTCGCCCGCCCCCGTCTCAGCCGTGGCCTTGCGGCTGCAGCAAAAGCTGCTGCCGCAGCCACCACCAGCCGAGGAGCCGTGCGAGTACCGCGACCAGTACTCGGTCGGCGACGAGCAAAACCCCAAGGCGGGGTGCAGCCGGTTCTGCGAGCTCTTCCACGGCGTGGCCTTCTCCAACGACGTGTCCAAGCGCGTGGGCACGATCTCGAGCCTACTGGGGCCCACGGGGCACTACGAGCGCATGAGCTTCTGGACGCACTTTGTGGGCGCGTTCGTCTTTGCCGCGTACGCCATCGTGCGCCAGGTCCTCGTGCGCCACGACGCGCGCCTCGCGGGCGGGCTCACCAGCGCGGCGGCGTGGACCATCGCGATCGTCTTCCTCACCTCGAGCCTCTACCACTGCACGGCGCCCGACCTCAACTTTGCGATGGTCACGCGCGTGCTCGACTACGCGGCCATCTACATCGGCATCACCGTGACCACGACGGCCGACATCGCCGTGGCCACGCGCGGCTTTGTGCACGTGCCCGCGCAGACGATCGTCGACCTGCCCGCCTCGGCCGTGATCCTAATCATCTTCTTCGTGTGGCGCCGGAGCCGGCTGCCGGGCGAGTCCACGTGGACCAAGCACGAGATCACCAGCCGGTCCAAGGACGGCTGCCTGCTTGGGCGAGGGCTCTTTTCCTACGGCCACCGCGACCTTGCGCACATCCAGATGCGCCAGTCGACCTCGCTCCTGTTATTCGGCTCCTACTTCATGGTGGTGCCTGCGGCCATGGACGTGCTCGGCCACGGCGTCGCGCGCGTCGTGCTCGCGCTGCAGCTCTCGGCCTTTGTGACCGTCGCGCTGGGCATGGCCATCGACCGCGTCTTCGAGTTCCCCGACGGCAACCTGGTCGAGGGCTCGATGACGTGCCTCGCGTGCCCCAACACCTGCGGCGCCGTGCTGAATTCGCACGCGCTCTGGCACCTGGTGGCCATGGTCTCGGCCGGACTGACGGTGGCGAGTAGAGAGTATGCGTTGGCGTATAGTTAAGGTTTTTAAAAGGACACGGAACCCGCAACAAGCACCTCGGTCGAGTTGGCGTGGTGCCACGTGGAGATGTAGTCTTTGGGCGTGCCCCCAAGCATCTCGTAGCCCCACGTGCGCAGGTACCGCGCCAGTCTGTAGAAGCGACGCGACCCCAAGTGGTTGGCCTCGAACAGGATGCGCGCAGGGCGGATGGCCTCAAAGGGGAACTGCAAGAGCACGGCGTCGTCGAAGCCCTCGGCGTCGATCATGAGCAGCGAGAGGTCATTGCCATGGCGCAGGCGCGGGCCGAGCTCGGTCGTTGTGCAGAAGCAGCGCACGTTCGTGGCCTTGATGTTCCTGACGATCACGCTGCGCATGCAGTCGCTGGGCATCGGCCGCTCGAGGCGCTGCGCGCACCGCCGGCACTGGTTGGGCCCGAAGGCGAAGAGCCGGTTGTGCCGCTCCAGGTGCGCGCGGTCGAGCGACGCGATCTCCGACGTCCAGTGGCTCGCGCCCTCGCAGCGCGGGATGCAGGCCTCCGACCCCGCGTTTGCGGCGATGCAGCGCGCGTCGCTGTCGTTGGTGCCCCAGTTGCCCGTCGCGTTCGTCAGGTCGACCGAGTACATCTGCAGCGGCGCGCTGCCGCACGCGTCGCACACCGCCGCGTTGACCAGGTCGATGCGCGGTGGCCGGGGCGTGTAGCGCTGCTCCAGCTTGGCGAAGATGTCCGGCATGGGCTCGAGCAGCGTGGCGGCCCACCCGCGTTCGACGGCCAGGGGCGCCGGGTCGTCCTGCGCGTACGTGGTCGCCTCGTGGATGTTGGCGCCGATCTGGAAGAGGGAAGCCGCGCGCGGGTCGAGCCGTTTGATCCACCTGGGCGTCGGCAGGCAGCGCACCGACGTGGGCGGTGTGCACAGCGCCGCCCGCTGCCTCTGGCGCGCGTCCGCAAGCCAAGGCGACGGGTCATCCGTGTGCCCCGTCGCCGCCTTCTGCTGGAGCCTACGTCCCCAGGCCTGGCAGCGAGGCCCGCACAACCCGGCCGCGGCGAGGCAATGCAGAGCGAGCATGGTGGCGACTGTATCCACGCGTTGCGGCTGCGCACGGAACGCGTCTAGCGATATCGCATGCGCACCGACAGTCTACTAACGAAGCAGAGAGCCGCAGGACACACTATGGGGATGCGTTTCCAGGCGCTGCTCTCCCACCAGGGCCCACTCAAGCACGTCAACCACGCGCACCGCCAATGCGCGCCCGTGCCGACGGGGCGCATCACCATGGACGAGTACGGCAACGTCCTGTCCTGGGGCCTCGGCGACCCGCCGCCGGGCTGGGACCCCAACGCGACCGAGGAATCCCGGCAGTCGACCGAGGACCTCACCACCAACCTCGCGTTTGTGCGGGCCAAGGGCCGGCACATGGTCGCGTTGCGCGACGAAGCGGCAAACCTCAGCCCCTACACGCACTACCTCTCGGACCAGCTGGGGCAGATCGACACGCAGATCGCCGAGCTGACGGCGCAGATGGGACGGCTGCAGGCGGAGCTCGACAGTCGCGTGGACCATTCGGGCTACGCGAGCTCTTAGGGCCACGAGCGTGTGGTTGGGTCTTTAAAAAAGGTTACAGCTCATTTACGATACAACTTAGTACAGCGCGCGGTCGCCGCGGCCTGTGCAGCGCCCCAGCCGTCGCGGCCTTTGTGGTCGCAAATACACGGCTGCAGCGGTCGCGTGTCGCGCATGACCGGCAACGGGTCGTACCGCATGGCGCCGCAGAAGATGCACACATGCCAGCATGTTGCCGACGCGAGGTCTCCGCGCGGGCACGGACGTTCGCAAAACGGAAACTGTTGCCAGACGACGAAGGCGCAACGTTCGCATCGCGTCTTGCGATTCGCGACCAGCGCGTGCTTTGGATACCCTGGTCCGGTCTCCTTGCGGATCATGGGCGGAAGCTGTTGCTTGTTGGGAACGGGGTCATCGGACAGCGGGATCTGGAACATGTGCGTTCCATGCGTGCACGCGATCGCAGTCAGATCACAAGCCGCAAATCGGTCTGCGCTTGTGCTTGCGCCCGTCGCACGACCTCGCGCTGCGCTAAAAACTCCTGCATCGGCACGGGAGACAGGAGACGGTCCACCAGCTCCCGCATCGGCCCGTGGACGCTGTCACGCACGGAGATCGTCCGGGTCAACGGTAGGCGCACTCCCACCATCTCTTGCGCCTGCAGCACCTGCGCCAGCGCCTCGTCGTCGTCCTCCGGGGATTCCTCTGGCACAAAGGGTAAGGGAAGGGGGGAGCCCATGGCCTGCGTGAGCGGCCCAAACGGGTTGGCGCCCCCCGACTCGTCCGGAAAGAAGATGGTGGATGCATGCCGCACCGCTTGCAGCGCCTCGTCGCCCTCCTCCGCGCGCGACCGGTTGGCCGCCTCCACCTGTTGCGCGCTCACGCCCTCGCGCGGCGTGCGGCAGGTGGGGCACGACAGGTACTGGCGCGTGAGCATCTTGTCGTTACACTCGGCGCAGATCGAATGGCCGCACGGAAAAGCAAACCACTCGTTTTTGGTGGGCTCCATGCACACCGGGCAGCCCCGTTCCTCGTCGCCGCCGCGCGCGCGCGCTGACGACTGCCTGCGCTTGCGCAGATTCGGTGCCATCAGAGCCTCGCGCGATTCCGGACGTGTTCACGACGCGGCAGCGCAAGGAGTTTTTGGAGATTGCCAACCGCGCCAAGGTCGAGCTCAACGCGACCTTCTCTTTAGTGGCTATAGGGCTCCAGTTATACTTGGGATCCACAAAACTAGCGACAGAAAAACCGACGTGACGCACCCTTACTACCTGTGTCCCCGGCGGAGTGATTGTGGTGTTGGAGCGTACCGTGGCTGCGCCTGTCCGTTCTGTTCTTGATACATGGTTCCCGGCATGAAATGGGGGAACGGAAGCGGGCGCGGGTAGGCGTGGTACGGCGAAAGGGGCATCATGCCCTGCGGCACGTACTGGCTGGCTCCCGACGCGATGACGAGCTCCTGCAGCACGTCGACCGCCGTCTGGTAAGACATCGACGGCGACTGGGCGCGGTCCATCGGCTTGGGTCCCGCGGTCAGCGCTGTGGGTTCCTCCTCGGTCACCGCCACCACCGTCTCCTCGAGCGCGTCTGTCTGCGTCGACGCGCACTGGTGCGTGGACGTGGAGGCGTTCCTCTTGGTCAGTATCTTCACGTCGCGCGTGGCCGGCGGCTTGGGCCGCGCCGATAGCTTCTGCGATAGGGCCTTGTTCTGCGCCTGGAGGTCGGCGATGCGTTGGTCCTGCTCGGCCTGGTACGTCTTGTGGGACTCGACCTCGACGTCGCGCCGCTCGTTGTTCTCGCTGAGTTGATTGCAGATGCGCTCCTTGCTCTCGAGCGCGAGCGCGACCTTTGTGAGCGCGGCGGCGTGCGCCTCGCGCTCCTTCTGGAGCGTGGCGGCGTGCGCCTTCTCGAGCTCCAGCTTGGTCGTCTTGATCTGCGTTTCCTTCGAGGAGACCTGGCCCTCCAGCCGCGAGATGGTCGCGACGTGCTGCGACAGCGCCGCGTTGTGCAGCGCGTCCTTGGCCGCGCTCTGTCGCTCGGCCTCCGATTGCTTGGCCACCACCACCTCGTACAGTTTCTTCACCTTGCGGATCTCCTTGGCCTGCTGATTAATGGTGGCCTTGTCGGCCTTAACCTCGAGGCGCAGCGCCTTGCACTGCTCTTGCGCCAGGTCCAGCGCCTCCTTGGCGTTCTGCTGCGCCTTGTCAAACTGCTCCTTGTGCTTGGCCTTCAGGCCGTTCTCCTCATCGACCGCCTCGTTCATCGCCGTGCTCAGCGTGTCGGTGAGCTGCTTCAGCTGCCCCTTGAGTTCCTTGATCTCGTACTGATCCGCCTTGCGTCCGCGCTTCAGGTCGTCCAACAGGCTGCGCAGCTGCGCAGCGACCACTCCGCGGTCCTTCCCATCGCCGTCGGTCACGGCCTTGCCCTCTGGCGCTCCGCTGTGCGCCGTGTCGAGGCACGTGGCGCTGTACGTGTCGCAAAAGTCGGCGACCTGCTTCTCGCCCACAAGCGCAAGCGTGCCCTGCTCCGTCGTGTAGAGCGGCACGCACGCGTCGCGCGTGTGCATGACCGACTTGCCCGTGCACGGCCCAAGCGCTGTGCTTGCGAAGTGCTTGATGCGGTCGGAGAGGTTGAGCTCGGTGTCACCGACCGCGTCAATCGAGCACGCGGACAGGTGCCAGTACACGGCGTCGGTTCCGGCCTGCCACGGCATGCTGTAGGTCAGGATCACAAACTTCATCGACTCCTCGGTGCGGCTCGCGGCGTGGCTCTCGAAGACGTTCAGCGCCTCGTCGAGCTCCTTGCGGTGCAGAGCGTTCGAGCGCGTGCAGAGACTGCGCATCAGCGAGGGGGAGTCCGAGTGGACAAGGGCGCGCTCGCCGGACAGGTTGAGCACCGCGAGGTACAAGGGAAGCTTGGACGACAACCCGCACGGATACGGCCTGCGCTTGTGAATGCTTCGCGCAAGCGCGTACACGAGGACGCGCTCATTCGAGAGCGCTTCCTGGGCCGAGCAGTCGTGATTGTGAAATTCGGGCTGCCCGTCCACCGACGCCAGGTGGCTGGCCAGCAACCGCCCGACGCGGTGGTGCGACAGGTTGGCGATCCATTGCGCATCAGCCCTCACCGCCATGATCGGGTGGGGGTGGTGGGCTCGCCGCGCTTCTTCAGCAGGAGGGCCATCCACAAGTCACAAAAAAATAGCGAGAGTTGTCAGCCTGACACGCGGCCGCGCCGCGGGTTGGCGCTTTGCAACTGTTGACAAGTGCATGGTAGCGCGTGCTCGTACGTTGTCCGGACCAAATGTCGACAGATCTCAGATTCTCGTTCAAGCCAAGCTCCAAGTTCAATGAAAAGTCCGAGTTCCAGGAGGAGATGATGGAGGCGATCGAGGAGCATCAGGACAAAAGAACTGGGATCGTTATTGCGCCGTGCGGCGCCGGGAAGAGCGCAGTCATCATCGAGGCGCTCTTGGCGGCAGGGACGCTCGGCCTCATCCTGTGCTACGAGTCGCAGGGGGTCTACCAGATGAGGGAGGCCATTGCCGACAACACGACAATCGACCCCAGCCGCATCTACACGTTCAGCGGCTCGACGCGCGACAAGCTTCCCGATCCCAACGACGTTCGGTTCTGCTTCCTGATCACGACCTACGGCATGGTGGCTGAGTCGAGGGCGCGACGGAACGCCGAGAGTCAGCGGGTGGGCGCCTTTGTGCGCAACACGCCGTGGCACCTCGTCTGCTGCGACGAGTTCCACCACGCGGGCGCAAAGACGTACAAGCCGCTTGTCGAGGACCTCGTCAGGGTCGCCCATCGCGTGCTGGGGTTCACGGCCACGCTCTACCGCAGCGACGACTCCTGCAAGCCGGAGAACCTGGACTTTGCGACCGAGGCGAAGGCCTTCCACAAGTGGTTTGGCCCGGTCATCTACCGGACCACGTGCAAGCAGCTGGAGGATGCGGGACTCATTGCCAAGATCAGGCGCTCGGTCGTCGAGTGCGACTTCACACCCGAGTTTCGAACAGCGTACGACAAGGCCAATGGCTACCAGAAGACCTACCTCGCGGCGCTCCACCCGGCCAAACTCAACGCGCTCAAGGCCATCTGCCACTTCCACAAGCACCGCTTCGGCCACATCGGCATCGTCTTTGCCAACCACCTAATCGTGGCGGAGATGGCCAGGGAGTGCCTGGGCAGCGGGTGGGCCGTGCTCTCGGGAGGATCGGCGCACGGGTCCCTCGCCGAGCAGCAGAAGCACAACCCCGCGGACAACAATAGGATTGTGAGGCGCTTCAACGAGGGAAAGTTGGATGGCATGATCTGCACGGCGGTGGGCGAGAGCTCGATGGATGCGTACATTGACCGGTTTTGCTTCGTGGTTGTGCTCGAGGCCGATGGGGGCATCGCGAGCGCTGGCCAGCGCATCGGCCGCGTTGCGCGCAACACGCGCATCAACCAGGTGGAGGGGCAGTCGTTGGCGGAGGTGCGCAAGGAGCGGCTCAAGTACCAGAAGACTGCGGGCTACTACGACCTCGTCACACTCAAAACGACGGACCAGGACGCGTTCGATGAGCGGCAGCACCTGTTCAAGATCGAGGGCTACGAGGCGTACGAGAAGATGACCCCGGGGGAGGTCATGGAGTCGGCCCTTGGCGTTGGCCTCGAGCCGGACCAGCTGCCGTACACCAGCCTGCGGGACGACCTTCCCCTGCTGAAGCGGGTGCTCATGTACGTCAAGATGAACCAGCTGTGCGCGGAAGCGAGTGCGGCCGCCGCCGCGAACAACGAGGAGGCACAAAAGCAGTTGGAGATGTGCAAGCAAAAGGTTGCGAGTGCGACGCACCCGCTGTTCCGCGACCAGGCGCGCAAGACGCTGCCGTCGAAGCGGGAACACCTCAAGCGCAAGAAGATGGAGTCGAAGGAGATCGAGCACGACAAGATCCTGAACCTCCCGATGGACGAGAACACGCGGACCATCTTCGAGGAGCTCGACGTCCCAATCGCGGCCCTCGCCTCCGCGGGCCTCTTTTCCGACCTGTTTTGCCCGACGCCCCTCGCCGACGATGATGAATAATCTATAGACATTATTCGTAGTGCAAAATAATGAGCTCGACACCGGAGATCCGTTTGCTGCGAGAAGTAGTTGAGCACCCTGGGGGTGGGCTGAGTGCTCAACAAAATCCGTCTTAAGAATTCAATAGTGTCTATTAATAACTGTACCGATCACACCCATCGTCCGGCGAGGAACCGATTCAGCAGTCCGGGTACGACACCGGCGGGAGGGGCATGACGCTGGGCAGCTGGGCACCCTTGCGCAAATACTCCACGTCCAGGTCCGCCGGCGGGGCGGGCGGTGGGGGCGGCGCCACGCCGTTGGCGTCGGCCTGCTCCTTGAGTGCGCGGTGGTGCCGCTGCTCCGCCACGTACGCCGCCAGCTTCGCGGTGGCGTCGGGGTCAACGTAGTTGCCCTGGTCGTTGAGCAGGCGGCACTGCCCGATGATGCGCTCCGTCTTGCGCCACTTGGTGTCGCCCTCTGAGAACTTTGACCAGTCGCGGTCGGCAAGCGCCCTCGCCAACCGCTCGCGCTTGTCCTCGTGCAGCAGCAGCTTGACGGCGGTCACCGAGTACCGCGCGACCAGCTGGATGATCTCGACCTTTTTCGTTTGGCCCCTGCGATAGATGCGGCCAAAGGCCTGGTCGATGGTCGTGGCGTTCCACGGGAGCGAGCCGACGGATAGCATCACCTCGCAGCCCGGGCACAGCGTGATGCCCACGGAGCCCGCCTTTGTGAGCAGGATCACGCGGCGCTCGGTGCTCGTCTCGTGGTTGGCCAGGAAGTCGTTGCGCATTTTCTCGCGCGCCTTGGCGCTCAAGGCGCTGCGGAAGAAGAAGAGCCGGCCCACGTCGGTGCCCACAGCTCGCAAGGAGATCAGGTACAGCTCGAGGATCTTCAGCTCGGTCTCCGACTCGCAAAACACCGCAATACGCGGGTGGCACGTGGCTTGGCGCGACTCGATGAGGCGCGCGATGAGGCGCATCACCTCGCTCGGCGCCGCGGCCGCTTGCTGGTAGAGGTTGGGGTTCTGCTGCTCCGCCTCGCTCTCCTCAAACTTTTTGGCGGACATCATGCCAAGCAGCGGGCAGAACTCAAACTGGCCCATGGCCGTGATCGCCTTGAAGGCCGCCTGCTGCGTCTCGCCCCACTTTTGCCAATCGTGCTCCTTCGTCTGCCTCAGGTCTGAGCTTAGCTGCTTGGCGGATTTCTGCGCGGCCTCAACAAGCGCGTTGTGGCGCGCGATGACGCTGGGATCGGCGATGCCGTTGGCCGGGTTGGCGCCCACAAACGGGTCGTAGATCCAGTGCAAGATCGTGCGCTCGGGCAGGTCGAGAAAGGTTGCGTCGACGCGGTCGACCAGCAGCTTGTGGAACCGGTTGATGCTCTCCACGTTCAGAGGCTGCTGCTTGCCCGCCTGCTGCTTGCCCACAAAATAGAACTGCCGCTCCTGCAACTCCTTGGGGTGGGCGTCCAGGGCGAAGGCAATGTACTGGAACTCGTCGGGCTTGGCGCTCACGGGCGTGCCCGTAAGGCCGAGCTTGTACGTCGACAACTTGGTGAACTGATTGAGCACAAACCCCTTTTCTGTGGTGGGCCTGTAGCCGTCATGAATCTCGTCGATGATCGTCAGAAGGAAGGGTGGCGTGTTGCCCTGGCGACGCAGTTGATCAAAAAGCGGGTGTATGGGGGGCTGGTAGCCCGCCCCAAAGTCCTCCAATCGCTTCTTGCCCTTGGCGGTAGTGGGTTTGGGGTCGATTCCGAGCTTCCACCGCTTCATCTTCGGCTTGTGCGCTGCCTCCGGGCTCCTGTCCATGTAGCAAAAGGTCTTGAAGGCCTCCACCAGGACGTCGGGCGTGGTCAGGACGGCAAACGCTGCCCTGAGGTTCCCGTGCCCGATCTCTTCCTGCTTGGCCGCCTTTAGCACCAACTCGCCCTTGTTGGTCCACATCCTGATGGTCTCGTACCAGATCTCGAGTACGCTCTTGGGCACGACGATCAGGACCTTGGCCATCGGGTCGCGTTCCTGTTTGGAATTCACCGCCGCCATGGCAAGTATGGCCGTGATGGTCTTGCCCGTGCCCACCTCGTGCATGAGGAGCACGCTTGCCCTGCGTTGACTGATGTTGTCGTCCTTGCTTCTCGACCACAACCGATACGCAGCGGTGAGCTGGTGATGGTCAGGAACGAGTGGGATGCCGCTGCCAGCCTGGACGAGCCTCAGGATGCCGCGACCCGACGGGTTTGCCGTGGAGATGGCTGAGCGGAACTTCTCCATTGTCTTCTTCCTCTTCTCGCGTTCCTCGGGGGGCAGATCCCTGAGCCGCGTCTGCACCACCATGGCGCGTCGCGCGTCGCGCGTCACGCGTCACGCGTTGCTGCCGTTTATACTTGACAACTTGCCGACACGCGTTATTGCGCACGTACGAGCACAAATTTTTTGACACTTTTAAACGCGCAGCGGGACGCGGTTTGCCTGCGGATACTTGCCAATTGGGGGGCACATCACGATTAGCGTGCCGTTGGTGGGGGTCGATGGGAGGCAAGAAACGCGCTCGTACGTGCGCAACTACGCCCAAGAAGCGCCGGCCACCTGCGCAGCAGCAGTCGACACTCCCGGAGCTTCCCTGCGTTCTCTGGCACAAGATTTTTAGGGACGCCGCCGCTGCGGACAAGAGCGTCGAGACCCTGGCCCGCCTTCGGCTGGTGAACAGGACGACTGCGCGGGACTTTGAGTTCAAGATCTTCTCGGAGGCGATCAGTCGCTTTTTTGACACCGCCGCGCAGAAACGAAAGGACGCGTACGAACAGTGGCTCGTAGACAGCCGGGACACGGGAACCTCTCACGAGCGGCACTCGGCGACGTACGGCCAGATCGGAGTGATGAGGGGCCACAACTCAGGCGGCATCCTTGCGCAGCTGATCCTCTACGAGCTGGCCGAGGAGTCCGGCGCGTTGGGCGACATGTGGGGAAAGCGGAGCAGCAACAGAACGCGCACAAAGCACGGCGGGATGGCACAGGCGTGCATCATGGCGGTGCAACGCGCGTTCTCCGAAGCCCGCCCAAATATCCGGGGATACTGAGATTGTAAGGTAAGGAAAGGCGCGCGTGTGTGCGCACGCGCGGTAACGTGGGTAAGCGGGTGTTTGTGCTCGTACGTGCTTGGGGTCATGAACGATCGAGAAAAGTTGCGCCATTTTCTCCTCCTCCACTTTCGCAACCAACAGTACGCCAACGAGCCAGACGATCAGCTGCTGCCTGCGCAGCGCGACTTCCTGGACGAGGCGATCGCTCAGGTTCTGCAGGCCATGGGGGAGACGGAGGTCCCGGCCGACATCGAACGCTACGCCAGGGAAACGATCGGGATATGGTACGGGTCGCAGCCGAGGGAGGATCTGGACGAGGAGCAGGAGGAGGGCCGGTACGTGTTGCAAGCGCACATGGAGGCGATCGAGGAGATCCGCAACGAAGGCCTGCGCGCCCTCCGCTGCGAGGAGAATGGCTGGAAAGCGCACGATGCGGACGTCACCATCGATCGGCACATCCACGACAGCGCGCGTGCGCACGAACGGCACTTTCCCAACTGGAACGACGAGGCCGCCGCGACCCCCGTCTACCACTTCCGCTTCCTGGACACGACCGCGGCGGCCGAGGAGCCGCAGTGGGCCGCGTTGGTGAGCGATGCGCTGAGCTTCGTCCAGCGTCGTTACTTTGCCGAAAAGTGGAGCGTGCTGGCCATGGAGGATCTGCGCATCGCCACCATCGACCACCATTACGAACAGGATCACCCGCCGCCCCCTCTCCCAGACCTGGACGAGCGCGCTCGCGATGAGGCCGCGAGGTGGATCGCCGACGACAACCCGCACTACACGCAGTACCTGGCCGCGATCAGGGCGCGGCTCGCGTACGAGGCGGCCGCACCACCGCCCGACCAGCTGTTCCTCGACGACGACGACGACCCGCCCCGCTCCGCAAAGCAGCGCGAGATCGAGGACCGCGAGGGCGAGGCGAACGACCTCTTCGTGTGGCGCCTCGTGGTGCTTCACCTGCGCGTACTGGACGCGATTGGCGTCGACGAGGACGCTCCGCAGGTGACGACGTGCTGCGAGATGGGGGCGCTTGTGCAGGCCGTTGCGCACCTGCTCAAGTACCGGCGGTGCGTCCGGTGGGCCAAGTGCATCTACAAATCCGCGGGGGTGGGGGCGCTGCACGACCAGTACCAGGCCGGGCTGCTCAACAAGAAGTTTGCGCACGAGCACCAGGACCAGAGCAACAGCGAGATCGGCATTGCGCGCCGCATGATCCGGCAAGCGCACGTGGCCAACGTTGTGAACTACCAGTACGCCAAGCCCGCGAAAACGTGGAGGAGGGCGTTCCGTGCCGACGTGCAGTGCGTGATTGGAGTCAAGCTGGGCGCGTTCTACCGCACGGAGTCGTACTACACCAACCCGCCCATGGCACCGATCCTGTGCGCCGCACCGCCGCGGATGGGGAAGACGGCAATGTCGCTGCTCATGGCGTCCTTTGCGGTCAAGCTCGGCGGCAACGTGCAGTACGGGGTCTGGCCGCGCGCAGCCGTCGCGGTGGCCGAGGTGCACGCCCACTTGCGCAGTCTCAACTGGTTCGAAAAGGGCATCGGCGACTCACTCCGCGTCTACGCGCACGACGAGACCAGCGCCGTCGGCGAGACCGCCAAGCGGGTGCACCAGCTGGCCAACAACCTGACGGGCTGGGTGCTGCACATTCGCGACCAGGCGCACGCGCTGGCCAACGAGGAGAGCAACGCGCAGCTGAAGGCGCACCAGGAGAACACCTACCCGCTCTTTTACGGCATGAACATGTGCGTGTCGGCGACGCTTCTGCCCACTATGGGGTCCAGGCAGCTCACCGGAAGCGACGATTCGATCCGTGACCTGCTGATCTCCTGCTTCGGCGCCGACAAGGTCGACCGGCGCTTGTGCGAGCAGTGCGTCGTGCTGCAGCCATGGAGCTTCCCGGTCGGCCCGGATTGCCTGGTGCCGCCGAGGACGGACTTTCCCATGCACGGGAGGGCCGTCGAGCTGTGGTACCGCGAGCACTACGGCAGTCCCGACAACCGCACCGGGCATTACTACGGCACGTGGCTGCACACGACGCCCAACAGGGAGAAGCTGGAATCCAAAACGGGCGTGCTCATCGACGATGCGCTGGAAGAAGCGATCAAGAACCATCAGGTATGGATCGCCGCGCGGCTGCGCAACTTCACGCGCGATGACGTGGAGGCGCCGTACAAGCCAACGGACGCCTACAACTTCTACCTGAAGCTCCACAACAAGTACAGCACCAAGTATTGGGACGAGCAAATTGAGCGGTTCATGAACGGCGCGCCCACGCGCGTGGTGAACGCGCCGATCGCGTGCCTCACCAATGACGCGGCGAGGATCTTGCAGCAGGCATCGGAGTGGCTGGACCACCCGAGCATGGTCCACCTCGACGTGTCCGGACCCTCCAGGGAGCTCCTGCACCCGATGTTCCTGGCCGCGCCGTCCAAGCAGGTCTCGCACAAGAATGGCGACATGGACTGGGCCGTGCAGGTCTGCAAGTTGGCGTGGTTGCGCATGCACAAGGACTACGTGCGCACGCGGATCCGCAACGACATCTCTCCCGAGGAGCTGGCCATGCGGTACGGCGTCACCGTGCTGGTGCACTCCCCCAACCGGGACGCTGAGCGCATCGTCGACGTGGTGGCGAAACGCGAGGACATGCACGATGTCGAGGGTGCGCAGTTCGTTGCGGTGACCTTTGACCCGCGCCTGCCCCAGAACCGGTTCAAGAACCAGAAGTACGACAACCCAGATCTCCCCGAGGGCCGCTTGCAGCCTTCCGCTTTGATTCCGGTTCTCACCCCCACCATCATCGACAAGTACAAGGAGGCGTTCGTGGAGGCCGGCGATGAGGGCCTGAGCGCGTACAACTACTTGCGCAACGGGCTGGAAAACGACACCGCGCGTTTCCCTGCCATCCGCTCGCGCCTGTACCGGTTCGACATGCGGAGGTGCTACGTTCGGACAGACTGCCAGAACGCCGACGACGAGCCCTATGACGACGTCGGTGTGGACGAGCTGTTTGGCCTTGGAGAATACGCAGAAGACAGCGACGAGGGGGATGGCGGCGATGGCGGCAATGGCGGCGAGGGGGCGCAGCAGGACGAGCCGGTTGCGCCGGAGCCGGTGCAACTGGACATGGAGGAAGGGAACGCGGATCCCGACGACGTCCTGGACCCGGAGGATGAGCCGGAGGAGCCGGAGGAGGTGGAGGAGGGCGAGGTCGGGTTCTGGGCGCCGTTTGGCAATTACCCCGTGCGCAGGGGCGACGTCGACCCGGATGTGGACGACGCGATTCGCGCCATGTGCGGCGACCCGGGCGGCAGCGGCGGCGACGACGACCCCGGCGCGACTGGGGGCCCGAAGATCACGGACCTGAACGGCATTGCGCTGCGCCTCTGCGTGCGCGGCCACCCGACGGTGCACGCGGCCGCGAAGCACGCGGCACTCGAGTGCAAGATCCACAAGATCGCGGCGGTTGGGTTCAAGATGTTCGATGCGGGGACGCTACAGGCCACTGTGAGGGACGAGGCCCAACCAGGAGACAGGCACCACTACGTGCCACGGTACATGAGCCTGGCGCCCAACCAGACCGAGAGCAAGGGCCGCAACCTGTCCGAGCTGTACCAGATGATCGGTCGCGGATTTGCGCGCATGCGTGGAGTGCCCCTGCCGCCTAACTGGAGGCTCGACCTGCTCGCTTCCAAGGGCACGCGGAAGCTGTGCCGCCTGTACGGCAACGCCGAGCTGCTTCTGAGCCAGATCCGCAACGAGAGCGTGGAGGGGCGCAAGATGACGCTTGGCACCGTGCTTGGAAGCATCGGCGACGCGGACGGCGGCCTCGAGTACCAGCCGATCTTGGACGAGCCGCTCAAGGGCGACAAGGCCCTTTCGGCGAAGCGTGTCCTGGCAGTGCAAGACGATTACCACAGGCCGTTCCGCGCTGTGCGCGATTGCCTGAGCGGCGAGGGCGCACCCACGCGCACGGCCGACCTGTTGCCGCAAGAGCTGGACCACACTCCGAACATCCTCGCCGATGGGCTGAGCGTCGAGGTGCGGTGCAGGGACGAGCTCGCGCTCCAGTTTGCAAACCTGCGCTTTGACGACGAGCCCCCCGACGAGCCCATGGCTGTGGATCTGCCAGATGGGCTCGCACGTGCGCAAGGACCAGCGCAGGACGACGACAACGACATGCCCCTCGACGCGTTCGAGATGTTCCACGACCTCCCGGAGGATGCGGGCGACGATGGCACACATGCGGGCGGCGAGAGGAGTGGTGGCGGAGGCGGCGAGGCGGGCAAAAACAGCGGAGACGCGGAAGACGACGAGGACGACGAGGACGACGAGGACGACTTCATGACGCAGCTGCGGGGCTACGGCAAGGGTGGCAATAATGTGTCTTAAGAATTCTATTAATAAAATTATTAAGAGACCGCATTGGAATCCGTAGGGGAACTTTGTTGAGCACCCAGCCCTGCCCTCGGGTGCTCAACTACTTCTCGCAGCAAACGGATCTCGAGGGTCGAGCTCATTATTTTAACATTATTCTGTAAAAGGTAGGGTCCCTATTCTTCAGTTGTCCTGCGTGCTCTCTGCGTGAAGGCCTCGGGGCCGCAAGAATAGGGACCCTACCGACGTGCACAGGGTCCCTATTCTTGCAAGAAAAAAACAAAAAAAATCATGTCCGGAGCGCCTCGAGGCGGTAAGGCGGTAAGGCGGTGCTCACTTTTTTTCCACCACCCGACTCACGGAGTTTTCAAAGGTTTGCAACTTGTGCGCCCACGTCGTGCAATGGGGCGCAGCGGACCAAACCGATGGCGCAGGCGCTGTGCGAGAGCATCCTGAAGCGCGTGCAGCAATTCGACAACGGCGCGGAGATCGCGTCGGTGCGTCGCACGGAGGAGGATGGCGGCGTGCGCGTGCGCGTGAACACGAAGAAAACGGTCGCACAGGACATGCTCCAGGCGCTCCGGGACGCGTGGCCCCTTGCGAACGTAAGCCAAGTGGAGAACCTCGTGAGCGGGCGCACGGAGACGCAGGTGCTCCTGCCCGACGAGACGGAGCAGCAGGAATTGGCTAGGCACATCGCCTCGCGCTCGGCGTGGCAGGGCCAGCTGCGCAAGGCAACAAGCGTGCTTGTCGCGCTGCTGGCGGTGGCATGCGTGCAAAAGGCCGTGGAGATAAGCAGGCAATGATCGTATAAGGGTGGGGCAGGCATGGATGCATGGAGATCCTGTCCACGTGCGAGGCCAATTATGACGCAACTGGCGCTGCGATCACGGCGACGATCTTTCTTGTAGTGTTTGTGCTGCTATTACTGTTTGACGGTATCCTCACGGCTATGGCCCTCGGGAGCGCCATCTCCCCGCACGCTCCGTTTGTTAGGTGTTGCGCGAGAAAATAAATTAAAGGTTCATGTGTCCGATGTCCCACGCGGTGGTCGGCACCCACACCACGTCCGGGTGCAGCTGGCCCTCGGAAGGCAGGAGCCGTGTCGCGTCGTCGTTGTCAGTGTCGTAGCCGTCGCCGTTGTCGTTGTCTATGGTTGCGTAGCTCTCGCGCGCGCGCTTCTCCCTGCGCCGCTCCAAATCCCGGATGCAGTTGCACCGCTTTTTGATCTCGGCGGGCGTGCGGTTCTCGAATAGGCGGGCCACGCGTTTGTAGTTGAGCCCACGGTAGCCGTAGATGAGTAGAAGGTACTTTAGAACGTCGAGCTCGGCCGTGCTCCACACCGACCTGCGGCGCCGCATGGCGGACAGCCGCTGCGCACAGCTGGAGGCGCTGCGCATAGTGTGGAATAGCGAGATGTGCGCTGCCGCTACCTTGCCTGCACGGATGCGTAGAATCATAAGCTGCACTCGCACAGAACATCAGTAAAGAGAGGGGAAGGCTTACCCGCGCGTGCACCCGGCGTGGGTGCGTCGGCGCGGGGCGGTTTTGCATGCCCTTGGCGTTCCTCGCCTTCGTAGCGGCATCCGCTGGCCCGGATGCCGTGAACGCGTCGCATAGACAGCTCGCGACGTACCCATGGCGTTACTATTCGGCCGACCCGTGCAATGGGGGCGGCGCGTTTGCCGACCCGATCTGCATGGTGGACGCCATGGACACCATCGTCGACATCAGCGTCCGGCCCACCAACGCCCCGGCGGCGGTGTGGGACACCGCCGTGCGCTGCTGCTGGATCAACAACGCCGGCAACACGAGGTGCGATTCCGAGCACAGCTCCGGCCACGCGACCAGCGCCAACAACTGCTACGGAACCGGCAAGACGTACTATGAGGCCAAGACCATCTGCGAGAGCGATGGCCGACGCCTGTGCAGCGTCGACGAGCTCAAGGAATGCTGCGGCACGGGGTGCAACTACGACCTCCACTTCATCTGGACGCACGACGTGTGCAACGTCGCCCCCTCGACCCCGCCGCCCTCCTCGCCGCCGTCGCCGCCGCCGCCCGGGCCGCCGCTCGCGCCGCTCAACGGCGCAACTGGGTGGGAGCCGTGCGACACGAGCCGCGCGCAGGGCGAGCTCTGGAGCTACAACCAGTGCAGGGCCATCTTTGACGCGCGCAACGACGGCGGCTCCACCACGTTCCGGACCGCTTATGACGTGCCACCAGCCAACCACGACCTCGAAAATGGGTTTTGTCGCATCTTCCTAAAGGACTTTGTGAGCAATGGCGTGGTGCAAGTCTACCAGGGATCCATGCAGTTTTGGTCCAAGTCGCCCGAGTTTGAGCAAGACTGCGCCCTTGTTACTGGCCATTACACGTGCATCTGCTACCCGCCGCCGTCGGCCCCGCCGCCCTCGCCCTACGAGCCGACGCCCATGATCGGAACGGCCGGGCTCTACGACGTCACACTCCCGTCGATCACGCGGCCGCACACCGTGGGGCCCTTTGCGGCCGTCTACGGCGGTGGCGGCTGCGGCCAGCGCGACTACTACCCCATTGAGGACGAGGCGGAGTGCCGGCGCATCTACGCCGCGCTGGGCGGCGTGGGCCCGGGTGGCGCCGGCCAGTCGGTCACCTGGCTCGGGCAGCCGACCGGCGACTGGCCCATGGGCTGCTACACGGTCCACGCGAGCTCCAACCCCAACACCGCATTCATGTACTACGTGCCGTACAGCTCCGGCCAAGTGGCCAACGTGGGCAACGCGGCCGCGCTGATCGGCGGCCAGTTTGGCATGCACTACTGGTGCGACGACGCGGCGGTGCAGGGCCCCTTCACGTGCACCGACGGCAACTGCGACGGCTGCATGGGCCGCGGCCTCGACCCCGTGCGCTCGTGGACGGCGTGCAGGGAGCACGTGCTCGACGCGAGGACGCCCGACAACGACGGGCTCGTGTGGTTCAACTACAACTTTGGTGGCGCGAGCGCGCAGACGGAGCAGCCGATCGGGTGCTCTGCCTACTACGTGCGCGCGACCGGCGGGGACGGCGGCGGGTTTGGCTCGCTGACCACGGGCGTCGCCGACCAGATAGACGACTACAGCGAGTCGGTCCTGCTGACCACCACCAGCGCGCCGGGCCCCTACGACGTGATGCACTGGTGCGCGACGCCGTGGGTGCGCACGACGCCGAGGACGACCCCGATGATCGTGCCGGACGAGGGCTCGAGCTGCGCCGCGCTCGGGCTCTGGGACATCAACGACCCGGCGGTGTGCTTTGCGCAAGTGGGCAACGCGCACCTGAGCTCCATCCAGGGGACGGAGCAGGCCGACGCCGCGCGGCCGGCGGGGTGCTACTACGAGTACCGGACGACCGGGTTCTGGGTGCCATTGGTCCACTACAACCACTACGCCCCGGGCCAGCCCGCCACCTACGAGGGCCTGGCGGCCGCCGACGCCGACAAGCGCTGGGGCGTCTTCTGCGCGACCGAGGCGCCGCCGCCGCCGCCGTCCACGCCGCCCGGCCTGCCACAAACAATCGTCGACCAGGGTTGGGACCAGTGCCACGAGGTGTACAACGAGCCGTACAACCTGGCAAAGCACTGCGGCGGCGGCATCCTTGCGGGCGCGTCGGCGTGCGACGGCGGGATGGAGATCACCACGCGCGAGGAGTGCGAGGAGGCGGCGCACACGCTGCTGTACGACTACACGTACTCCGCAAACAACGCGACGCGGCCGCTCGTCGGCAACTCGTACAACGACGACCCCAACGGCGATGGAGGCGCCGACGGCGACTACATCAACGGCGCCAAGCACTGGTCGGAGTGCACGACCGGCGGCTGCTCGTGGTACCCGGGCTGCTTCACGACGACGACGGCGAAATCGGGCGCGGACGCCTTGGGCATCCGGAAGGTCTGGTGGAACGACCGCCAACCCCACCAATGGAACCGCATGAACATTGATTGCCGGCAGATCTGCAAGAAGCCCTGCTCGCCCTCGCCGCCCTCGCCGCCGCCGCCGACGCAGGAGGAGGACGCCTTCGGCGGCGGCGTCGCCCTTCCGGAGGGCTGGTACTGGGGCAATGCGGTGGACCGCACCAACAACGACACCAACCACAACAAGTCCGGGTGCGGCTACTCGTGCCAGCAGTACGGCCTGGTGTGCGACTCGCACTACATCAGGGAGAACCTCCTCGACGCGTTCAACCCCATCACGACCGACCCGCCGTCGCTCGCGTACCAGCACTACCTCGACACCGCCGTGATCTGCAACCAGAACACGCCGGGCAACCTCAACATCCAGCCGACCGACAAGTGCCCCGACGTCAACTCGGGCGAGCACTTTGAGTCCTACAGCGCGGCGGGCCACGTGCCTAGCTACAAGATGACCAAGAACGGGTGCGCGCTGCCCGAACGCGCTGGCGGCGGCTTGTACCTGTACGATTGCGACACCTTGCCGGGCCAGTCCGGCCGCCGGCGGATGTGCTACTGCTCAGAGCCGTCGCCGCCATACACGCCGCCCTTTCCGCCCTCGCCGCCGCCCTCGCCGCCGCCGTCGCCGCCGCCCTCGCCCAGTCCGCCGCCGCCCTCGCCCAGTCCGCCGCCGCCCTCGCCCAGTCCGCCGCCTCCGTCGCCGTCGCCGCCGCCGCCCTCGCCCAGCCCGCCGCCCCCGTCGCCGTCGCCGCCGCCGCCCTCGCCCAGCCCGCCGCCGCCGTCGCCGTCGCCGCCGCCGCCCTCGCCCAGCCCGCCGTCGCCGTCGCCGCCGCCGCCCTCGCCCTCGCCGCCGCCGCCCTCGCCGCCGCAGATCCCGTGGATCCAGGGATGCACGCAGGACCAGGCCCTCGCGCACGGCGGCTGGACCGAGGCCGAGTGCCAAGCGTGGCAGCAAAGCGTCTATCCGGGAAGCTCGTACAGCCAAAACGCACTCATTGCTGCGGACGAAAAGGGCATGTGTTACCAATACGCCTCAACAAACGTCGTGGGCCGGTTTCCACTGACCCAAGGGGTTGCGCAATTCTGCGACGGTGCCGACTACACGTGCTACTGCGAGCACGTGCCGCCTTCGCCGCCGCCGCCCTCGCCCTCGCCGCCCGAGCCGCCCGCGATGCCCCTGCCGCCCGCGCCGCCGTGCGGCGTCGATTCGTTCATTGACATGGACGCCGCCGGCTACCACAAGAACACCGACACGAGCACGCCGCACGCCATGGTGATCACGCCCGCCAACCAGGGCAACAACTTTTGCAAGAACACCGCCGACATGCCCACCGGGCACGCGGCGGGCGAGTACGCGGAGCTGGTCTACTGCAGCGAGGACGACGCGGGCAACGCGCTTGACGCGCCCTACTGCGTGCCGGTTTCGACGGCGAACGCCGACGTGAGCACCGGGCCCAACACCGCGACGCTCATCGGCGTGCACAGCGGCAACGCGCCCATGCCCGCCGCGTGCACCGACGCGGCGCGCGAGGCCTACGGCTGCCACGGCATGTGCCGGGACGTGACGCACCAGTGCTGCGTCACCACGCAGCGGTGCATCCCCGCCGGCACCTCGTGCCCGTGCCCCACGTGCGCCGCCTTCCTCGAGTCGGCGCACGACGACCCGGACATGTGCGACGGCGGTGCGGACTACCGCTTTGAGTACCACGACGTCGGCAGCCCGAACAACGGCACCAACTCGCGCGTGTGCTGCACGCACGCGACGTCGCCGAGCGCGCCGCCGGCGCTCGGCCCGTACGGCGAGGACTTCCACAGCGACGTCGACGGCGACTGGAAGCTGCTGATCCACTTCCCGCAGAGCACCAACAACATCGTCTACTTCCGCGCCTACGGCAGCGGCGGTTACCTGTCGGAAGGCGACCAGGTGCGCTACGTGCGATCGGGCTTGGACTGCAAAGACACGGCGGTGTGGGCCGCCCACCCGATGGACCAGGGCGAGGACCAGGACTACGGCGGCATCGTCCACGTCGACGCCAACGGCGCGCTCTACACGACGCTCAACATGCCGAGGCTGTCGGACACCCAGTACCAGGCGTGCTACCTGAAGCCGTTCATTGCCCCTGCCCTCACGGGTGGCTTCACGGCGGAACTCGCAAACCGCCGACGCAAGCTCGACGTCGTCTGGTACGACTGGGCGCCGGTCGAGGCGTACATCAGCGTGGAGATAGGAACCAATGACAATCTTGGACCGACGCCGACGATCCTATCGTACTGGGTGCACGACGCCGTGGCGTCGAGGGGCGAGACGACCGCGCCCGGTGTGTGCAAGCTGTCCACCGCCCGGACGCTGACGGCAAACGAGGTGGAAGATGCGGACCCGTACCGTGGCATGGGCTCCTTTGACAGCCAATCTGGCCGGTACCAGATCATGACCAGGTGCTGCAGCCTGGACGGCACCACCTGCTGGTCTTACGCGGGCGACAGCGGCAACGATGCCGACTGCTACTCGGGAAAGAGCAACAGCAAGACGGATCCAACCTTTGGGCACACCTTTGCCCAGGCCAAGTCGGCGTGCGAGGCCGACGGCCGGCGCCTCTGCACGGTCGCCGAGCTGGGCGATTCGACCCTTGCGAAGCCTTGCGCGAGCTCCGGGTGCAGCTACGATCGGCACCTCATCTGGTCGTCGGAAATCTGCAACCAGCCGCCGACGGCGCCGCCGAGTCCGCCCTCGCTCCCGCCGGATGCGCCCCCGCACTTGCCGCCCTTGTCGCCGCAGAACCCCGACGACAACAATCGCGTCATCACGCGGCCGTCGCCGCCGCCGCCCGGGCCGCCGCCCGCGCCGCCGCTCGACGACGAGTGCGAGGAGTACACGTGCTACACGTGCGGGGACGGCAGCGCGGAGGACAACCAGGCGGCGTGCGACGGCGACGACTTCAGCTCCTGCGCCATGATCGCGGACGTGAGCGACGCGGGCTCCACGTGGTCCTTCCCGTCGCCGCCGCCGCAGCCGTCGCCGCCGCCGCCGCACCCGCCGCTCGAGCCCGGCGAGGAGCACGCGTGGGTCATCCGCGTGGAGATCGTGGTGCTCACCGCCGCGGTCACCGCGGACGGCACCATCGCGGGCGGCTCCGTGCTCACCGCGCTCGAGAACGCGGTGCACCTCCTGCAGCCCGAGGCCATCGTCACGCTTGAGTCGACCGTCGACAATCGCCGGCGGCGGCTGTCGGAGACGGTGACCATCGACTGCGGCACGCACTGCAACGACGGCGCGTGCGCCACCGACCCCACGACGACGCTCACGTACAAGGTGGTCGTCTTCAAGGAGGAGCTCACGGCGACGGAGATCGCGCAGCTGGAGGCCATGATCGCATTCTCGATCCCGTCCATCAAGGCCGCGACGGGCGGCGACTTCCTGTGCTCCGTGGGCGACGACGGGCTCGAGCACGACCCCGACTTCTCGCCACCACCGCCCTCCGTGCCGCCGCCCGCGCTGCCGCCGCAATGCCCGACCTTTGCGCGCATCTCGGTCCTCAACAAGTGCGCCGAAGTCGGCGCGCGCGACATGACCATAGAGGAGTGCGTTGCGTACGCGCAATCGGTCGAGGACGCGAACAACAACGGCGACGGCGTGGCCGACTTTCCGTACACCGATGGCGCGAACAACCAGGGCATCCCCGACATGACCAGCCAAACCTCTGGCGGCTCCCCGTACGGATGCAGCCAAAGGATGATACCTAGCCAGCCGTACAACAGGGTCTTCTACTACAACGCAGCGGAAACGCAGGTGTCGTTCCACTGGAACTCGGTCACCACCGATTCACTCAGCCCCTCTCGGGCGCGCATCTGCGCCACGGACGGGCCGTGCGAATCGCCGCCGCCCTCGTTGCCGCCACCTGACGTGCCGCCGCCGCCGCCCGCCGCGCCGCCGCCGTGCGCACCTGGCGGGTACCGCATGCTTTCCAACAACTCCCACTGGGAGCTGTGCGAAGCGGGGACCGGCATGGACGCGAGCGAGTGCAGCGCCTTCAAAGAATGGGTCAACGAGGACCCCGCAAACAAGAAGGCGTTCAGCGACACCGACTACACGGGTTGGGTCGCCGGCTACGGCACGTACAGTGGCTCCCTGAACATGGGCTATGGGTGCAACGTCTTCCCCCAAGATGCCAACAACATTCTCTATGTCAAGCACCGCTCCACGCCGCTGTCTCCTGAAGCGGCCACGAAAGAGACAACCAGCTACCACCAGGTGTGCAAGGTCGCGAGCTGCCAGCCGCCCTCGGCGCCACCGTCGCCCGTGTCGCCGCCGCCGCTGTGCGAGACCATCGAGCGCGTTTCGACGTACACCACCAAGTGCACGGACTTGCCGGGCGGTCGCTACGTCACCGCCCTGGAGTGCGCCGCCTACGCGCAACGGATCGAAGACAACAACAACAACGGCGACGGGGCGGGCAACTTTCCGTACACTGGCAACAACGAAGAGGGGGTGTACCGGTACAACACGCCAAATCTGGCGAGAGGGTGCTACCAGCAGACGCTGAACACTGACGAACCTTATCTGGATGGCCTAGGCCGGGCGCACTTCTACTTCAACGTAAACAACAACGACCCGGACTCCCCGTTCAATGGGCGCATCTGCGCGTCCATGGGGGTTTGCTCACCGCCCGCCGCGCCGCCGCCGTGCGAGGGCTCGTACAAGAAGCTGCTGGCCACGGACGCGGTCTGCAGCGGCGCAGACCGGCCCGTCTCGAGGGAAGAATGCGAGGCCCTGCACCAGGCGTTCCAGGACGACGGCAGCCACTTCCTGCAGTTCGGGTGGGCCGACACGACGACCGTCTCGGGCGGCTTTGGCATCGGCAACAACCAAAACACCTTGGGGCACGGGTGCAACATCCGCAAGTACGACACGTACGTGATGATGTGGTACGACGAGGACTCGGCACTTGCCTCCCAGGGCACTTCGGACCCGACGTACGTCGCCTGCTGGGACGCCGACTGCGCGCCGCCCGCCACGCCGCCGTCGCCGCCCGCGTCGCCGCCCCAGTGCCCGGGCATCGCGCTCTACACCGCCCAGGACGGGAACACCATGCAGTGCACCGACCTGCCGGGCGGTCGCGCCGTCACCTACGAGGAGTGCCTGGCGTTCACGATTGCGTACGATGCCGACCACAACGGCGGCGACGGCGTCACCAACTTCCCGGGCACCACCAACTACTACAACGACGACGGCATGTGGTACTCGTCGTCCACCACCCTCCCCACGGGCTGCTTTTCGACGCCGCCCGACGCGACTACCGGCTGGTTGCTGATGTTTTACAACACGCACGCGACGGGCGGGGTGGCGGGAAGCGCTCGGCACCGCGTCTGCTACTACGACAACGCGATCGAGTGCTCGCCGCCGCCGCCGGCGATGCCACCATGCGATGGCCCGTACCATGTTGTGGAAGAGCCGATCAAAGACAAGACATGCGAAGGTGCCAACCGGATGCTGACCCTCGAAGAGTGCTTGGCGTTCAGGACCTGGTCGTTGGTGCTCGAAAACGCCGCCTTGCTGGGGTACACGGGGGCAAGTCCAGTCAACGTGCAGACGTACACGGGATCGACTTCCTACGAAGGCATGGGAATGTCGCTCTTAACGGGCTCCAGCGGCTTGGGAGCGGGGTGCAACTTGTATGTCTACCCCGGCGGCACGAAGCTCTTTCACTACTACGACCGCGACACCAGCAGACCGCTCGGTAGTAGCTCCAGTTGGCACGCCGTCTGCTGGAATGCCGCCTGCGCGCCTCCCCAGGCGCCGCCGCCGCCGGCGCCGCCGCCGTCGCCGCCGCCGTCGCCGCCGCCGCCCGTGTCGCCGCCGCCCAGCCCGCCGCCGCCGTGCCCGCGCGGCTTCGGCGAAGCCCACCAGGCCAAGTTCCTCTCGGGCTACTGCAGTCCGGAGGTGCTCGAGGACACGCTCGAGGCCGCGCTCGCGGCGGTGCTCGCGCACTCGGGCTCGTGCAACGGCATCACCTACGAGTCCATGACCAAGACGCCATCGACGTCGGGCTCCGGCAACCGCCCGGGCAAGTTCACCGGCCGCGTGGGCACGACGCTCAAGGACTCATCCCACGGCGAGGTCAGCTGGATCGTCCACGACGAAAGCGGCGACAGCGACAACTGCTACGCGCCCCCGTCGCCGCCGCCGCACCCTGCCATGGAGTGCACCACGCACAAGGGCTTCTACGCGATGCCCAACAACAACGCCAACACCGAGGAGGGGATCTGCCCGGCCGGCGACGAGCTGACCAGGGACGAGTGCCAGGAGTTTTGGGATTGGTGGGACGAGCACAAGATAGGCTACGAACAGGGCATCACGCCCTACTTTGCCGGCTCCAGCTACCAAAGCGTCAGAGCCTACGGCTCTACCTCCGCAACCCAGTACGGCTCAAACATCTACATACCCCACGGGTGCTCGATGAGGTGCTTGAACAGCGACTGCGCCACGGGAGGGATCGCGCATTGGGAACAGGACGATGGCAACTTCGGGATGCACTCGGCTGCTAGCTCTCAATCGTACCCGGGCACCAAGATGTGGCGCTCCGTTTGCCGCAAGCGCACGTGCGGGCCCTACATCAGCGGCGTCAACCAATTGTGGGGCGTTGCCTCAGCGACGGGACCTTGCACCGACTATCCCGGCGGGCGCTCGGCCACCCAGGCGGAGTGCCGCGCCTGGGCGGAGAAGTTTGAAAACAGCCATTCCAGCGGCGACGGCGTCCTCAACTTTCCCAGCGCGTACAACAATCAAGACGGCCTGTACGTCTGGAGCAGCACCACGTTCCTTCCGGGCTGCATGGTCCATCCGTCATCTTCCAGCGACAAGATCGAAGTGTTCTACAACACGCACTCCGGAAGCTACATCAAGAACAACGCCGACGAACGACACCACGTGTGCTACTTTGACCAGGCAGTCCCGCAGACCGCCTCGCCCGACGAGTGCGCGTCGCCCGACATACACGTCTTCTGGTCGCTCGCCGGACTGGGTACGGCCTGCAGCTCGCATTGCGCGGCGTTGGACACGGACGGCGACATGGAGTGTTACGCAGACATCGACGAGAGCACGTACGAGAGCAGCTCGTGCGTCAACGCGCTGGGCGCCGCGTTGACGCCGGTGGGCGAATGCGCAAACAACGGCGCCGTGGGCGGCGGGGCGATGAACCCATCCTTCTGGTCAGCCAGCGGTTGCTACTACAAGTCGAACAGCGGATTTAGTTGCCCCAACGCGCATAACAGCGCTCAGCGCATGTGCCCATGCATCCGAAGTCAACTCGGCGGCCCCCATCGACGGCGCGCGGAGGAGCAGGCGCCCGTGCTCAAGCCCAAGCCCGCCAAGGTCGCGCGCGCGCGGGCACGTGCGCGCGACCTCGCGGACGACCCGGCGCTTCCCGCGCCGCTCTTCAACGACCCTGCGCTCGAGCGCTTCAAGCGCAAGCTCCTCGGCCCGGCGCTCGCGCCCGGCCAGTGCCAGGTGATGGCGCACACCTCCGCCAAGATCGACACGGTCCTCCTCGCCCCGGCCGACGGCTACGCCACGTGCGAGGAGGCCGGGTACGAGACGATGAATTTGTTCGATTGCATATCCGCTTCACAAGTGGGCAACCCGCTCGAGCTCACGGTGGCCAACGGCGGGCTGCCGCTCTTTGCCGCCACTCCGTTTGGTGGCACGCAAACCAATACACTGGGCCCCGACACGGCAGCCGACCAACCGATGACGTTTGGCTGCTTGCAAAACTTTGACATGAACCCCAACGCGCAAGGCCAGCTGGTGCACTTCACCGACGGCGGCGCCGACCCAAACAATCTGAAGACGTGCGCCACCCTGACCAGGTACAGCGGCTGCGTGTGCAAGCGCAGGGCGACGGACCACAAGGCGTGCAAGTGCGTGTCCAAGTCTCCGCGGCCGCCGCCCTTCCCGCCGCCCACGCCGCCGCCGCCGCCGCCGCCGTGCGACACCACCTCGCCCATCGACGACACGGGGCTGTGGAAGCCCGTGGACGACATCACCGATGACGTGTACAACCTGCTCTCCATCCCCATAGGAAGTGGCTCCTACGACACCCCGTCCAAGGTTGTCTGCTCGCAGAAGGTCGACAACAGGCACAGGCTGTGCTATACGAACACGGACACGGGCGAGGCGCTCCAGTTCCCGCGCTGCGTGCACGAGGACACGGACTGCGACACCGCCGGCCTCGCCACTACCTGCGTTGGCGCGTGCCAAACGGGCTTCTGCTGCACGGCCAGCATGGGCGGCGCCTGCCGCCCGTGCAAGGTCGAGGGCGTCGTCACCGCCCAAGTGATCTACAGTCCGCCGTGCCCGGAATGCGCGACCTGGAATGGGGGCGGCGACAACGCGTGCGATGGCGGCGCCGACTACGAGGTCGTCTTCACCTCTGGCGCTCCTCCAAATGAGAACGTGGTCACGTGCTGCCGCACGCCCGAGTCGCCGTCGCTGCCGCCCTCGCCGCCGCCACCCGAGTCGCCGCCGCACCCGCCGCCCTTCCCGCCGCCGCCCGCGCTGCCCTTCTCGCAGTGGGTCCTCGGCGGTGCGGGCGAAGACTGCACCACCGCGTGCGCCGCCAAGGGCATGCCGTGCAGCGACGACGCATTTTTGGGGCGGGCGGCGGAAGCTAACTCGGAGGCTGAGGTGCAGGCGCTGCTGGCGGCGCTCGCGCCCGGGGCGGGCGTCGACGCCACCTGCGAAAGCTACAAGCTCAGCCAGCTCCCGCAAAGCCCGGGCGTGCTCATCGACCAGGCCGATGGCTCCGACACGGAATGCTGGTACCTGACGCCAGTTGTCCCATCGCGCGTGTGCGACGAGGCTCCGTCCGGTTTTAAAGCAGACGAGTTCCACCGGCTGTGCTACTGCGGCGACGACGCGCCGCCCGCCAGCCCTCCGCCGCTGCTGCCGCCGCCCGGGTCGCCGCCGTCGCCCATCCCGAGGCCGCCGCCGATGCCGCCGACGGACGATCAGCCACCCTCGGCGCCGCCGCCGCCGCCCATCACCGACGGCTGCGCCACGCTCCCCAACGTGGTCGCGCTCGGCGGCGCGCTCGACGGCCAGTGCAACCCCTATTGCAGCGTGTGGGACAAGACGGACCGGGCCGGCGACTACGCCGCGCTCGACGCGTTCGGCTTCGAGCGCGGCGAGGCCGTCGTCTTCCTGGCAGACGCCGCGTCGCTGTCCGCCGAGTGCAGCCCGGGCATCGCGGCGGCGGAGTTTGGGTGGGCGGGCAGCGGCGGGTGGCTCAAGTTCACGCTGACGGCCGGCGCCGCGCCCACGGCCCTCGCCATCGTGGACTCCTTTGGCACCGCCTCCGGCACTTTTGAGCCCGCCCGCTTTGAGCATCGCGCAAGCGGTGGGCTCACCCCCGGCGGCGCCGACTGCACCGTGACGCTCACGAACCCGCGCATCTGCCGCGCCGCGCCGGGCGCCATGGACCTGCTCGCCGAGACGGTGGGGCTCACCTGCCCGCTCGTCGAGGTCGAGGACGAGGACACCTCGGGCGCGTGCGCCGACACCAACACGTACCAGACGCTGCTCGCGGCCGCGACGGCGCTCGCGGCCAACCGCAACGAGGGCGACGCGAGCTGCCACTCCATCGGCCTCAAGGGCACCGCGGTGGCTCCAACGTACGAGCTCTACTCGGGGACGGTGACGGCCCCCAAGCCGCCCGGGACCGTCGGCCCGCGCGCCTCGTACGTCGTGCTGTGCGACCCGCCCTCGTCGCCTCCGCGCCCGCCGCCCAAGCCGCCGCCCTTCCCGCCCGACGTGCCCGCGACGCCGCCGACGCCGCCCGCGGCGCCGCCCAGCATGCCGCGCGAGAACATCATCCACCTCATCCCGTACTACGGCTGCTACCCCGACGGCGTGCCGTGGGCCGGCATGTCTACGGCCGACAAGAACGCGCTCCGGTACCCGTACATGTCGCTCGCGGAGGCGACGCAGGCGTGCTTGGACAACGGGTGCGCGGGCCCGGCCCATTCGTCGTGGCTGACGAGCGGCGACTACCGCTTCGCCACGCAGACCGAGCGCAACGACGTCTACCAGGGCGAGTGCAAGGCCGCGTGGTACGTGCAGGACCACACGCCCGGCGCCAACGACCCGGCGATCGAC